>CZCB01002977.1_pt1 | contig 56567 bp, 52 predicted proteins | sample 591991 | NCBI WGS metagenome assembly CZCB01 (sample SAMEA3556809, study PRJEB10932) | anaerobic digester metagenome
CCCCGGATTCCCGGGCCTTCTTCCCCGGCGATCAGCGGGTGACCGTCAGCGGATATCCTCTGCGCCCCGGCCTGGTGCCCCTTCCGAAGGAAGAGGCCCTTTCCCGGCTGGGCTTCCAGTCGGACCTGCCGGTGGTGCTGGTCACCGGCGGCAGCAAGGGCGCTCGATCGATCAACCTGGCCGTGGCCGCCGCGCTGCCCGAGCTGCTGAAGTACGCCCAGGTGCTGCACCTCACCGGTCTGGTCACCTGGGGTGAGACGCAGGCCTCCCTGCCGGAGCTGCCGGCAGCGTTGAAGGCCCGCTATCAGGCTATGCCGTACCTGCACGACATGCAGCTGGCTTACTCCGCTGCCGATCTGGTTGTCTCCCGGGCCGGGGCTTCCATTCTGGGCGAGTACCCGCGCTTCGGGCTGCCCTCCGTGCTGGTCCCCTACCCCTACGCCTGGCGCTACCAGAAGACCAACGCCGAATATCTTGTCAGCCGCGGCGCTGCCCTCCTTCTCGAAGACGGGCAGATGGCGGAACAGCTGCTCCCCACTGTTCTCGGCCTGCTGCAGAACCCGCAGCGGCTTGCGGAAATGCGCTCCGCCATGAGCGACCTGGCGCAGCCTCAGGCGGCCGAGAACCTGGCCGGCATCCTCGTCGAACTGGCTCAATCCTCATCACAGAAAGCGAAGACAGCATCATGGTGAGTCTGCACGTCATCTTCTGGATGTTCATCATTCTGTTCGCCATCATCGGTACCATGCGCGGGTGGGCGCGCGAACTGCTGGTCACCTGCAGCGTGATGGTGGCCCTGTTCATTCTGACGGCGCTCGTCCAGTTCGTCCCGGCTGTCGGTGATTTCATCACTGGCGGCGAGCCGGGCCGCACCTTCTGGCTGCGCGCAGGTGTCATTCTGGCGCTGGTGTTCTTTGGCTACCAGACCCCCAACCTGCCGCGGCTGGCCGGATCGCACCGCTTCGTCCGCGAGCACGTGCAGGACTCCCTTCTGGGTCTGTTCCTGGGAGCCATCAACGGCTTCCTGATCTTCGGCTCGATCTGGTACTACCTTGACCAGGCGGGCTACCCCTTCGCCATCGTCACCCCGCCCATCGCGGGGACCACGGGCGGTGACGCCGCAGCCTGGCTGCTGCCGCTGCTGCCGCCTCAGTGGCTGACCACTCCCCTCATCTACTTCGCGGTCGTTATCGCGTTCATCTTCGTTCTGGTGGTGTTTCTGTAATGAAGAAGATTCATATCATCGGCATTGGCGGAACCGGCATGTCAGCAATCGCTCGATTGCTGCAGCAGCGGGGCTTCACGGTCAGCGGGTCTGACCGTGTAATGACGCCAATGGCTGAGTTATTGCACATTTCAGGCATCCCGGTGCGCATCGGGCACATCGCGGACAACGTGACCGGCGTAGACGCTGTGCTTCGTTCTTCCGCCATCCCCGATGACAACCCGGAAGTTCAAGCGGCGCGGGCGGCCGGCATACCGGTGCTCAAGCGGGCCGACATTCTGGGTGATCTGATCGCCGGGCAGAAGTGCATCGCCGTGGCCGGTACCCACGGGAAAACGACGACCACCGCCATGATCGCCTGGCTGCTGCACAGCCTCGGTCTGGACCCCTCCTTCATCACCGGCAGTCCGCTTCAGAACCACCTTGGCAATGCCAGTACCGGGAAGGGTCCGGATTTCGTCATTGAGGCTGACGAGTACGACCACATGTTCCACGGGCTGGAGCCGCGCATCGCCGTGATCACGAACATGGAGCACGACCATCCCGACTGCTACCCCACCTGGGAGGACTATCGCCAGGCGTTCGTGACCTTCATCCAGAAAATCAAACCCGGTGGGCTGCTGCTGGTCTCGGCGGAAGACCAGAATGCCGCCGCCCTCGCCGCCGAACGGCCCCGGAACACCTACGCCCGCACTTACGGCCTGGCCCCGAACGGACATTATCAGGCCGCGAACCTTTCGACCAACGTGAACGGCGGGTTGGATTTCGAGCTGCGCCTTAATCCGCCTGACGGCCGCTCGATGAGCCTGGGCGAGTTCAGCCTGAAGGTACCGGGCGTGCACAATGTGCTCAACGCTACCGCCGCGCTGGCTGTGGTCCACGAGCTGGGCCACTCGATGGTTGCCGCGGGCGATGCTCTGGCGGAGTTCACCGGGACATCGCGGCGCTTCGAGATTCTCGGGGAAGAAAAGCAAATCACCATCGTCAATGACTATGCGCATCACCCCACCGAGATCCGTGCCACGCTCGCGGCCGCTCGCCTGCGCTTCCCTGAACGCCGCCTGTGGGCCGTCTGGCAGCCCCACACCTATTCACGCACCATGGCGCTTCAGGACGAGTTTGCTTCCGCCTTTGAGCAGGCGGACGAGGTGGTCATAACCGATGTATATGCCGCCCGTGAGCAGTCCCGGCCCTTCCCGGCGGTCAGCTTCATCGAGCGCATGAATCACCCGCACGCTTATTTCATCCCCGACCTTGCCAGCGTCTCCACCTACCTGCTGGAAAACCTCCAGCCCGGAGACGTGATGATCGTCCTTTCCGCCGGTAATGCCGATGGCATCGCCTACCAGGTCTTGAACGGCCTGAAGAACTCCACAGTCCCGGCCCGCTGATCCGAGGAGACCGCGAATGTCTTCCACGCTGACCCCATCCGCCCGCCACGCGCTGCAAAACCTGTTCGGCGACCGCCTGCAGGAAAACGCGCCGCTGGCGAAGCACACCACAGCCCGCGTCGGCGGGCCGGCGGATGCGCTGCTGGCGGTCAACAGTGCTGCGGAACTGCAGCAGGCGCTGGAAATCCTCTGGGCGGAAGGCGTTCCGTATGTGATCCTGGGAGCCGGGTCCAATGTGCTTTTCAGCGACGCCGGCTTTCGAGGCGTGGTGCTGCTCAACCGGGCCAAATCCTACCGCTTCGAGAACAACGACGGTCATCCCCTGCTGTGGGCCGAATCCGGCGCCAACCTGGGCGCGCTGGCCCGCCAGGCCGCGCTGCGCGGCTTCGCCGGGCTGGAATGGGCTGCCACCATCCCCGGGACACTGGGCGGAGCTGTGTACGGCAATGCCGGCGCTCACGGCGGCGACACGGCGGGTGCTCTTTTTTTGGCCGAGATCTTGCACCCGAAACTGGGAAAGGTGCGCTGGGGCTCGGAGCAGATGGAGTACAGCTACCGCTCGAGCCGGCTCAAACGGCAGCACGAACCGGCCGTCATCCTCTCCGCCAGCCTGCGCCTGCAGGCCGGCCAGAAGGAAGAGATCCTGGCTCGCATGGAAGCCAATTCCTCTCACCGCCGCCGCTCCCAGCCGCCGGGCGCCACGATGGGTTCCATGTTCAAGAACCCGCCCGGCGATTACGCAGGCCGGCTGATCGAAGCCGCCGGCCTGAAGGGCAGCCGCATCGGCGGTGCGGTGATCAGCCCGGTGCACGCCAATTTCTTTATCAATGAAGAGGGCTGCAGCGCAGCCGACATCGCCAGCCTGATCCAGCTCGCCCGGGAAACGGTTGCCGAGCGGTTCGGCGTCCAGCTCGAGCTGGAGATTGAACTTCTGGGCGAATGGCCCGGTCATCTGAATGGAATGGTAGGTACTTCTGCATGAACAAGATCCGTTTAGCCGTAATGTTTGGTGGCCGCTCCGGCGAGCATGAGGTCTCCCTCAGCTCCGCCCGTTCGGTGTTATCGGTGCTCAGCCCCGAAAAATACGAGGTCACGCAAATAGGGATCACCCACAGCGGGCAGTGGCTGAGCGGGCCGGATGCCCTGACTGCTTTTGAGCAGCAGCGCTACGACCAGCTGGTGCCGGTCGTCTTGCTGCCCGAACTGAACCGCCACACCCTTTACCGGATCAACTTCAACGGCACGGGGCCGGGCCTGCAGCCGTACGCGGATATTGACTGTGTTTTTCCGGTACTGCACGGCACATTCGGCGAGGACGGCGCCATGCAGGGCCTGCTGGAGCTGAACGGCATTGCCTACGTGGGCGCGGGGGTGACCGGCTCGGCCATCGGCATGGACAAGGGCCTGTTCAAGGACATCATGCGCGCCAACCAGATCCCCGTCCTGCCCGCGCTGGTCACCAACCGCTTCGAGATTGAAAAGGACATCCAGAAAGTGATCGCCGGCGCCGAGAAGGAACTGGGCGCATATCCCTATTTCACCAAGCCGGTCAATCTGGGGTCCTCGGTCGGGATCACCAAGATCCGCAGCCGCTCCGATCTGTACGAAGGCCTGCTGGAAGCCGCCCGCTTCGACCGCCGGGTCCTGATTGAGAAGGGCCTCAACAACCCGCGCGAGATTGAGGTCAGCGTGCTTGGCAACGAAGAGCCGGTGGCGTCCTTGCCCGGAGAGATCCGCCCCAGCGACGATTTTTACTCCTACCGGGCCAAATATATCGATGACCGCTCGGAGCTGCTCATCCCCGCCCCGATCTCTGACCAGCTGGCCCAGCAGGTGAAAGAGCTGGCGGTGCGCATCTACCGCTCGGTGGACTGCGCCGGCATGGCCCGTGTGGACTTCCTGCTCGACCGCGAGACGGACCAGCTGTACATCAGCGAGATCAACACCATTCCGGGCTTTACCAAAATCAGCATGTACCCGAAGCTCTGGGAAGCCAGCGGCTTGCCCTACGCAGCCCTGGTGGAGAGACTGGTCGAGCTGGCTTACCAGCGCCAGGCAGAACGCCGCCGCACCGAATATCAGTTCAGGAGGGATCAATGACATCAGCCAATCCCGCCATCACCAATCGAGCCGATCTGCTCCGCAATAAACGCGGCGGGTCGCGCGGGCGGCAGACCCGGGTGACCCAGATGGCCCGCAAGCCCGTGAAAACCCAGCCTGTGATGGTGCGCAATGTCAGCCAGCCGGCCTTCCGCTCCAACGTGCGGGTCGCGGCGGCCACTCAGCCGCGCCGCCAGATCTACTACAGCCTGGGCGCGACCGGCGCTGAACTGCGTCTGCCCGCGCTGCCAGTGATCAACCCGGGCTGGCGGATGCTCTCGGGCCTGCTGGCGGTCTTCCTGGCGCTGGCCCTCTACACCCTGATGAACGGCCCCCTCTTCGCGGTGCAGCAGCTGGATATTGTCGGGCTGCAGCGGGTCAACCCGGCGGAGATCGAGTCCCTGCTGAACATCACCAACGCGTCCATCGTGACCATTCAGCCGGACCTGATTGCCAGCCAGATTGCCAGGGCCTTCCCGGAATTCTCCAGCGTCGATGTGACAGTCGCCTTCCCGGCCTTTGTCGGCATCACCGTCACCGAACGCCANNGCCCGACCAGACGTTATGGATCGACGCTGAAGGGACGCTGATCCCGGCTCGCGGCGAGCCTGCCGAGCCGCTGCCAACCATCACCGCCAACGGCCTGCCCCCTCTGGTGGCAGAAACCTCGCCTTCAGAAGTTGACGAACTTACCTTAAATGATGCGAAAATTGACCAGGAAGCCAATCCACAACCCTCCATTTGGGGTCGGCAGGTAGAAAGAAAATTTATCCACGCTACCGAACAGCTCCGCCCATACGTACCTGAGGGCGCGAACCTGGTCTATGACGTGTCCAGCGGTTTAGGGTGGATGGATCCACGCGGGTGGCAGGTCTTTGTTGGACTCACCTTAGATAATATCGAACTGAAACTGGTGGAATACCAGGCCGTGGTTGAACACCTCAATCAGCAGGGCATCATACCCAGCATGATTAGCGTCGAACACGTGCATGCGCCGTTCTACCGCATGGAGCCTTGAAGCTATGGATGATCCAATTGTTGTAGGCATCGACATCGGAACCACGAAAGTCTGCACACTGGTTGCCAGGGTGGAAGGTGAGCGGAATCTCCGCATCCTGGGCGTGGGCATCGAACCCTCCCACGGGATCCGCAAGGGCACCATTGTCGATCTGGCCGCCGCATCGCAGTCCATCAGCCGCTCCGTGGAGAAGGCGCAGCGCTCTTCCGGTCTGGAAATCACCTCCGCGCTGGTCAGCCTGGCCGGGTCGCACGTCTCCTCGGTCAACAGCCGCGGCGTGGTCGGTATTTCCGGCGGCGTGATCGATCAAGACGACGTGGCCCGCGCGCTCGAGGCAGCACAGGCCGTCGCCATCCCCCACAACCGGGAGATCATTCACGTCATCCAGCGCGGCTTCACCGTGGACGGGCAGGACGGCATCCGCACCCCCATCGGAATGCACGGCTACCGGCTGGAAGTCGAAGCGCACATCATCACCGCTTCGCAGACCACCGTCGAAAACCTGCGCCAGTGCGTGCAGGCCGCCGGCGTGGAGGTCAACCAGTTCGTGCTCAACCCGCTGGCCTCCGGCGAGGTAGTCCTCACGGAAACCGAGCGCCAGATGGGCGTGGTGGTTTGCGACATCGGCGGCGGCACCACCGACATGGCCATCTACATCGACGGCGATGTCTGGCACACCATGGTGATCGCACTGGGCGGTAACCACATCACCTCAGACATCGCCCACGGGCTGCGCCTTTCGCTCGAGCAGGCGGAAGAGGTAAAGAAGGCCCACGGGCACGCGCTCGAGCGCGAGGTCAGCCCGGAAGAGGCCATCACCATCCGCACCTTCGGCGAAGAAGGCCCCAAACAGGTCAGCCGCCGCGAGCTGGCCATGATCATCGAGGCCCGCGCGGAGGAGATCTTCCAGCACGTGCTGCAGGAGATCAAGCGCTCCGGTTATGACGGCCTGCTGCCGGCTGGCATGGTGCTGACCGGCGGAGCCAGCCTGCTCCCGGCGCTGCGGCCGCTGGCCAGCCAGGTGCTGGGACTGCCGGTGCGCCTGGCTCGCCCGGAGAACTTAATGGGTCTTACAGATCAGTTGAACTCACCTGCGTATTCCACCAGCGTCGGGCTGCTCTACTGGGCTTTGCTGATGAGCGAGGCCAGCGTTCCGTCGCTGCGAGGCAGGCACCGAAACCAAGGAGGGGTGATCGATTGGGAAAGTGTCAAGAGCTTCTTCAAACGCTTGCTGCCGTAATCCATTGTGGCCAACCGGTCTCCGGTTAGATCGGAATCGTTTTCAGACCTCACAGCATCATTATCGGAGGAGAAATCCATGGACATGAACCCTCTCAGCGAATCATTTGCCCGCATCAAGGTCGTGGGCGTAGGTGGAGGTGGCTGCAATGCCGTTAATCGTATGATTGAAGAAGGCTTGCAGGGCATCGAATTCATCACCGTCAACACCGATGCACAGGCGCTGCTGCAGTCCAAGGCATCTGTCCGGGTGCGCATTGGCGACAAAGCCACACGCGGCCTGGGCGCTGGCGGCAACCCCGAGATGGGGCGCAAGGCGGCCGAAGAATCGGCGGAAGAGCTGTACGAAGTCCTCAAGGGCTCGGACATGGTCTTCGTCACCGCCGGTCTGGGCGGCGGCACCGGGACGGGTGCGGCCCCCATTGTGGCCCAGATCGCCAAGGAAGTTGGAGCGCTCACCATTGGCGTCGTCACCCGTCCCTTCACCTTTGAAGGCGCCCGCCGCGCGCAAAGCGCTGAAGCCGGCATCGCCAAACTGAAAGAGCATGCGGACACGCTGATCGTCATCCCCAATGACCGCCTGCTGCAGATTGTGGACAAGCGCGTCAGCCTGCAGGAGGCCTTTGGCACCGCGGATGATGTGCTTCGCCAGGGTATTCAGGGTATTTCCGAGCTCATCACCGTGCCCGGCCTGATCAACCTCGACTTCGCCGACGTGCGGGCGATTATGTCCGAGGGCGGCGCCGCGCTGATGGCTGTCGGCAAAGCCTCCGGCGAAGATCGCGCCCGCCTGGCCGCTGAAATGGCCATTTCCAGCCAGCTGCTGGACATCACCATTGACGGCGCCCGCGGCATCCTCTTCAACGTGACCGGCGGTTCCAGCCTGACCCTGTTCGAGGTCAACCAGGCCGCCGCCATCATCAAAGAGACCGCCCACCCCGACGTGAACCTGATCTTCGGCGCCGTGATCGATCCCAACCTGGGCGACGAGATCCGCATCACCGTGATCGCTACGGGCTTCGACCGCCCCAACATGCGCACCGCCCCCGCCGCACCGGGCAGGGAGCAGCAGCGCCCTTCTTCCCTGCGCAAGGATGAGGGTAAAAGCGCCACGGTGAGCAGCGCCGCCCCACGCCAGGAACGCCCGGCTCAGGCCCCCATCCCCGCGCCGACCGAATTTCAGCCTCACGTGATTAATACGGAAGATCTGGATATTCCCGCCTTTTTGCGGAACCGGAACCAACGCTGATAACAACACAGGGATATTCTCCTCCCTGCAGAATCAGGTTGAGCGCCTGATTTGGCGGTCTGGCCTGCCGTCTGAAAACGACTGCGCCTGCCTGCTCTTACGGAGCGGGCAGGCGCTCTTTTTATTGACCTGCTCCGCCCCGCTGGCAATTAAACCGGTCAGCTACCGGCACTCATTTTTTAAGGTTCGGGAAAACCCGTTAATCCATGGCATGAACTTTTCTGAGAACCCGAACCTACAGGTTGCATGAATCGGGCCAGCCGGGACCCTGCCCCGCCATGTGGGGCTGTCATCGGACAGGAGTCCACCCGAATCCTGGAAGGGCAGGTGAAACCCTTAAGGGTGAAGTCTGAAATGAGGGGCGGGGTTTATTTTAAGATTATAATTTTCCGCTTTATATTGTTGTGACCGGGCCTTTATGCTAAAATAAAGCCGTACATACGGCGCTTCAATGTAGCCATACCCCCATATATACGGGGGGTATGTTTTTCAAAGGGGGCTATTACCCGTCCCTGCCGTATATCCTATTTTGGAGGCAAGGAACGTGCGCTGTCCTTACTGTCAGCATGATCGCTCTAGAGTGCTGGATACCGCCCACGACGCGCGCGGCGGGGTGCGCCGCCGCCGCGAGTGCGAAAAGTGCGGCAACCGCTTCAGCACCTACGAACGCCCCATCCTGGCCACCCCGCTGATCGTCAAACGTGACGGCACCCGCGAGGAGTTCGACCGGGACAAGCTCATTCGCGGCATTCGCATTGCCTGCGCCAAGCGGCCGGTTTCCGCCGCGGAGATCGAGCGGCTGGTGGGTGAGATCGAGTCCTCGCTGCAGCAGATGGGCCGGGCTGAAGTCCCCTCCCGCGTGGTGGGTGACATGGTCATCTCCGGCCTGAAGGAGCTGGACCAGCTCGCTTACATCCGCTACGCCATTGTCTACCTGCACATGTCTGACCTGCAGGCTATTCGCGACGAAATCGATCGCCTACTGGAAGACTGACACTGCCATTAGTTTTTAGAGGAGTATACCCATGGATATGAAGCTTGACTTGCCGCGCAGTGAACTTCTGGAAACCCCTCCCCTGCCGGATAACCTCCCCGGTATTGACCTGACTCACAACGCCCGCCAGGTGCTCGTCCGCCGCTACGTCCGCCGCGGTGAGGACGGCCAGCCGGTGGAATCCGTGGAGGAAATGTTCTGGCGTGTGGCCTATCACATCGCAAAGGTGGAAACCGCCTGGGGCGGGGATGTCGAGCAGCGCGCGGTGGAGTTCTACCGCCTGCTGACCAGCAAAAAGTTCTTCCCCAACTCGCCCACTTTTACCGGTGCCGGCACTCCCCTGGGCCAGCTGGCGGCGTGCTTCGTGCTGCCCATTTCCGATGATATGGGCCGCTCCTCCTCAGGCATTTTCGAAACCCTGCGCGACGCCGCGCTTATCCAGCAGACCGGCGGCGGCAACGGGTTCGGCTTCTCGCGCCTGCGCCCCAAGGGCAGCCTGGTGAAATCCTCCGCCGGTCAGGCCACCGGACCGGTCGGCTTCCTGCGCGTCTACGACAACGCCTTCGGCGAAATTGCCCAGGGCGGGACCCGGCGCGGGGCCAACATGGCCGTGCTGCGGGTGGATCACCCGGATATTGAAGAGTTCATCACCTGCAAGACCGACGAGAACCAGATCACCAACTTCAACATCTCCGTCGGCATCACCGACGCTTTTATGAAAGCGGTGGAGCAGGATGAAGACTGGCCGCTGGTCTTCCCGGACGTGCGCGACCCGCGCTACCGCCAGGTGGACGGCACACTGGAGCAGATGGTCGAAGCGGGCGTGCCCCTGGTGACCTACAAAACCGTCCGCGCCCGCGAGCTGTTCGAGAAAATCGTCCGGCAGGCGCACCACAACGGCGAGCCGGGCGTCCTCTTCCTCGACGCGGCCAACCGTGCCAACCCGGTCCCGCACCTGTATCCGCTCGAGGCGACCAACCCGTGCGGCGAGCAGTGGCTGGGGCCGTACGAGAACTGCTGCCTGGGATCGGTCAACCTGGCCCAGCACTTCGGCCCCGAAGGCACGGTGGACTGGGATGAGCTGCGCAAGAGCGTTGAGCTGGCCACCATCTTCCTGGATGATGTGGTCGAAGCCAACAACTATGTCCCGGCTGTTCCTGAGCTGAAAGCGGCCGCTCACCGTGCCCGCCGCATTGGCCTGGGCCTGATGGGCCTGGCCGACCTGATGTACCATGTCGGCATCCGCTACGGGTCGCCGGAGGGGCAGGAGTTCGCCGCCCAGGTGATGGAATTCATCCGCTATCACTCCATGCGGACGTCCATCCGCCTGGCCGAACAGCGCGGTGCCTTCCCGGCCATCGAAGGCTCGATCTACGACCCGCAGAGCCTGCGCTGGCAGCCCCCCACCCCGCTGGAACCGTACCAGAACGACTGGGGCCGGCCGGAGATCCACTGGGATGAAATTGTGACCGGAATCCAGCGCTCCGGCATCCGCAACGCCGCGCAGACCACCATCGCCCCCACCGGCACCATCGCCACGGTGGCCGGCTGCGAAGGCTACGGCTGCGAGCCGGTCTTCGCCCTGGCTTACATCCGCCATGTGAACGACAACGGTAATGACCTGCAGCTGACCTACACCAGCCCGCAGTTCGAGCAGGCGCTGATCCGCGCGGGCATCTCCGAGGATGACCGCGCCCGGATCATCGAACAGGTCATGGAGGCCGGCTCCTGCCAGGATGTCCTTGAGCTTCCTGAGGAGATCCGCGACGTGTTTGTCGTCTCCCAGGACATCACCGCCGAGGAGCATGTGCGCATGCAGGCCGCCATGCAGGCCTTCGTCGACAACAGCCTGTCCAAGACCATCAACTTCCCGCCCGAAGCCACCCCCGAGGACGTAGCCACCGCCTACCGGCTGGCCTGGAAGCTGGGCTGCAAGGGGATCACCGTTTACGTGACCGGTTCGCGGGAGAAAGTGGTGCTGGAGACGCTCGCCACAGCCAGGCAGAAGAAAGCCCCTGAACCGCAGCCGGAGACCGCCGAACAGCTGCTCATCTGGCAGGAGAACAAGAAGCCCCGCCCGCGCAGCCTGCCCGGCTTCACCTACTCCATCGAGACCCCGCTGGGCAAGGCCTTCGTCACCATCAACGAGAACGGTGGCAGCCAGCCGTTTGAGGTCTTCATCAACACCTCCAAGGCCGGTTCTGACACCGCCGCCGTCTCCGAGGCCATCGGCCGGTTGATTTCCTACACCCTGCGCCTGTCCTCGCCGATTGAGCCAGCCGAGCGCATGCGCCAGATCATCCGCCAGATGCTGGGCATCGGCGGGGGCCGTCCGCTGGGCTTCGGCCCCAACCGGGTTCGCTCGCTCCCGGACGGCGTGGCCCAGGTGCTGAACGAGTACCTGCGCGAGCGTGAGGACCGCATCCAGCCGGATCAAAAGGAGCTGCCGGCCGCTGCGGACGGGCAGTTCTTCCTGGTCAGCCCGGCAAAGACCGACCCCCCGGCCGTGCGGGACGGACAGCGTTTCCTGAGGATCGGCGACCTGTGCCCTGAGTGCGGCGAGGCCACCTTGATCAACGAGGAGGGCTGCCGCAAGTGTTACACCTGCGGGTACAGCGAGTGTTAATTATTCAGGGATTCGAGAATGAAAAAGCATACTGCTGACTGGATGAGGGCCGCCCTGGCCCTCATCTTGCTTTGCGGCGTCATTTCGGCATGCGCCGGTCCGACTGCTTCCCCCCCGCCTACGCCGGAGCCTGCGGTTCAGGCGCAGCCTACACCGACCAACCCACCGCCCACAGCCGCCTCACCGCCGCCAACTGTGACGCCATCGCCAACGGTCACCGTGCAGGCCCCGACGCCCACACCCGACCCTGTCACCGGGTTAACTGGCAAGTATCCCCCGCAGCCGGAAGGCGTTCCCTTCCCGGATGAGGACTGGCCGGCTGGCGAATGGCCGGACGGCGTGGATCGAGCCGCCATCGATGCCGTGGGGGATACCGCCTTCGGCAGCCTTCGGACGGCGTGGATCGAGCCGCCATCGATGCCGTGGTGGATACCGCCTTCGGCAGCGGCGGCCCGAATCGGGTGACGGCGGTGCTGATCGTTCACGGCGGCAAGCTGATCTACGAGCGCTACAGCCCGAACGGCGCCGACACCCCCACAGCGCTGATGCCTGGCTACTCGATGGCCAAAAGCATCACCTCTGCCCTGATCGGGATTATGGTCAGGGACGGGCGGCTGTCAGTCATCGATCCGGCCACGGTGCCCGAATGGCCCGCCGGCGACCCGCGCGCCGGGATCACCATCGACAACCTGCTGCGCATGGAAAGCGGGCTTGAGTTCAGTCAGGGCCGCCCGCCCGATTTCGGCGACCAGGGCGCCATGGTCCTCAGCGGCGACGCCGCCCACTATGCCGCCGAAAAGCCGCTGGTGAACCCGCCCGGAAGCGAGTTTCACTATTCCTCCGGCAACACCGTCATCCTGGCCCGCATCCTGGCCGATCAGGCTGGCTACGGGGAGGACATCCTCAACTTCGTGCACGCGGAACTGTTCGACAAACTCGGCATACAGCGCTTCGACCTGCAGCTCGACCGCTCCGGCACCTGGCTGGGCTCGCACGCCGCCAGCTTGACCGCCCGCGACTGGGCGAAATTCGGCCTGCTGTACCTGCGTGACGGGGTCTGGGACGGCGAGCGCATCCTGCCCGAAGGCTGGGTGGATTACAGCCGCACCCCCGCCAGCACCAACCCGGAGTACGGCGCCGGCTGGTGGCTTGACCTGCTGCGCCCGCAGGTGTTCTATGCCGTGGGCGCCTTCGGCCAGGCTATCACCGTGGACCTGGAGCACGACCTGGTGATCGTCACCCTGGCCACTGACAGCCAGACCTCGCTCCCGGTGTCGGAGGTGATTCTGAATGCCTTTGCGGCTGCGGATTGAGGTTTATCAGCTCCAGAAGCCGCCGTTGTAACCGCTCACCGCGACAACCCTGTAAGAATCGGGTGCCAATTCTCTGGAATACACTTGACATTAACGTTACGTCAGGGTTTATACTGTGCGCATGGTTGCGCAATCTACCCTTTTTACCGTCAAGCAGCTGGCGGACCTGGCCTGTGTCAGCGTCCGGACACTGCACTACTACGATCAGATCGGCCTGCTGCGCCCGACGACCGTCGGTGAGAACGGCTACCGCTACTACGACACCGCCGCGGCATTACGCCTTCAGCAGATCCTGTTCTACCGTGAGCTGGACCTGCCGCTGGACGAAATCAAGCGCATCATCAACCGGCCCGACTTCGACCTGCTGCAGGCCCTGAAGTCTCACCGGCGCAGTCTGCTGGCGCGCCAGGAGCGCCTGAACCGGCTGATCGATACCGTTGACCAGACCATCGCTCATTTGAGAGGAGAAATTGATATGACCCCACAGGACTTTTACGCCGGCTTCGACGAAGAGCAGCAAAAGGAGTATGCCCGCGAGGCCGAGGAACGCTGGGGAGAAAAGGCCGCCCAGTCCCAGAAGCGCTGGGAAGCCCTCACCCGCGACCAGAAGAACGAGATTCTGGCCGGCATGAATGAGATTCAAACGGCGATCAATGCCAGCTTTGATCAGGGGCCGGAAAGCGAAGCCGCCCAGACGGCCGTCGACCGCTGGTACAGGTTCATCAACCAGCACTTCTACGACTGCTCGCTCGAGGTGTTCGAGGGCCTGGGCCACATGTACGTCGAAGACCCCCGCTTCCGGGCGAACTACGAAAAGATGCGCCCCGGCCTGGCCGAGTTCATGGAAAAGGCCGTGGTGCACTACGTCCGCAGCAAGCGCGGATAGGCCCGGCAGTCAGCATCAACACAGGCCCGGACTTGTCCGGGCCTGTTTCAATATCCATTCCTGGCGGCAGCGGTTCAATCTGAAAAGCGCCTTCAGGCCGGATGCCGTCACACCGCTCGGTTGATGCTCGCAGGAATGATCCCCTCCCCTCTTGTCACCACAGGGGAAACGTGTGACAATCATCCCAGACTCAACCACCTTCGCCCTGACCTCACCGATTGAAGGAGAAAAAAGATGACATTTGATGAACGCCGTTCACAGATACGCTCCGCCGTCTGGGAAGGTATGATCGCCAGCGGAATCGATTTCTCCCGCATGCCTGACAAGCAGCGCAACGCGCTGGCTGACGCCATCACCAACCAGGTGCTGACCTCGGTCAACCGGATCATGGAGGAAGCCGTGCCGTCTGCGCTCGCGGCGGATGAGGAAGTCATCGGGGAGGAGAAAATCCTCTGGCAGGGACGGCCGTTCCTGACCCTGAACGAATCCTACGTGATCACCTCCGAACGGATCAAGGTGATCCGCGGGCTGATCGGGCGGGAAGTGGAAAACTACGAACTGATCCGCGTTCAGGATATCAATGTCACCCAGGCGCCAGGCGAGCGCATGTTCGGCATCGGCGACATCACCATTCACGGCGCGGACAAGACCCGGCCCACGCTGGTGCTGCGCAACATCCAGAACCCGCACGAGGTGTACGAGCTGCTGCGCAAAGCCTGGCTCAAAGCCCGCAAAGATTTCGGCCTGATGTTCCGCGAGGAAATGTAACCACTGCGGATGACCATGAAAGCCGGGCTGGCTGGCCCTCCGGCCAACCCGGCAGATATTTTACAACCGGCACCTGAAAAATCTCCCTTCTGGCATGCCCTTCGGATGAAAATCGGCAATAATCAACCTGGGGACACAATTCGCCAGGCGCAGCCCCCATCTGCGCACAGGGAGGAAATATGAGCGAAAACCAGCTGTCCATCGGGGTGCGATCCGCCGGCCCGCGCGTTCGCATTCTGGACCTAGTCGGTGAACTGAGCGGGACGACCGGCGAAATTCTACGCTCGACCTACGCGCAGACCGCCGGCGAAGGCGTAGACAGGGTGATTTTGAACTTCAGCCGGCTGGCGTACATGAACAGCCTGGGAATCGGCATGCTGGTCTCCCTGCTGGTGCGTGCCCGCCGGGACCGGGTCCGCCTGGCCGCCTTCGGGTTGAGCGATCATTACCGCGAGCTGTTCGCCCTCACCCGGCTGGACCAGGTCATCCCGGTGGCCTCGAGCGAGGAAATCGCTGTCCGCTCGGCGGATCCGGACGACCTGCCGGAACGGGAGTACTGAGTAACGGCAGTCATTTGAATACTCACAAGGATTAATGCGATAATCAACACACAGCATCCCACATCCAGAGGACAACCCATGCCCAAACGCCTCATCCTCGTCGCAGGGAACATTGGTTCCGGAAAAACCTCGCTTACCGAACGGATTGGCGCCCGCCTGGGCTGGCTCACCGCCTACGAATCGGTGGTGGATAATCCCTACCTGCCGGACTTCTACGCCAACATGCGCGAGTGGGCCTTCCACCTGCAGATCTACTTCCTCGGGCACCGCGCCGAACAGCACCTGCAGATGGCCCAGGACCCGCGCTCAGCCATCATCGACCGCAGCATCTACGAGGATGCCCACATATTTGCCCGGGCGCTGCACCATCTGGGCAACATCAATGAGCGCGACTACCAGACCTACCGCCACCTGTACCAGCTGGTGGTCAAGCGCCTGCCGCCCCCCTCGCTGTTGGTATACCTCAAGGCTCCGGTGTCCGTCCTGATGGACCGCATCCAGCAGCGCGGCAGGGAGATCGAAACTGGCATCGACGAGGACTACCTGACCCTGCTTGACACGTACTACGACGAATGGATCCAGTCCTTCGATCTCTGCCCGGTGCTGACCCTGCGCTCGGACAGCCTGGACTTCGTCCACGATCCAAAGCACCTCAACGAAGTGGTCAACCGCATCCAGCACAAGCTGGCCGGCAAGGAAGAAATCGTCTTCTAGGCCGGACAGCTCACGCACATTACAGGAGAACACAGTCTATGGATATGGCCGCACTGCGCGCCGTGTACGACCGGGAAATGCGCATGGATGCACAGTTCCCGGACTATGAGAAGGAATTCTTCCCCAACCTGGTGCGCATGGTTAACCGGACCGAGCATGAAGGTTTTATCCCCTACTCCCGCCTGACGGAGGAAGAGGCCGACCGGGTGATCGCCGAGCAGATGCAGTATTTCCGCGACCTGAACATGGAATACGAGTGGAAGTATTACTCCTACGACACCCCTGCAGACCTGAAAGGCCGCCTTGCGGCGCACGGTCTCGAGGTCGGCGAGGACGAGGCCATCATGGTTCTGGAAATCGAACAGGCCCCGGAGCGGCTGCGCCAGCCGGTGACCCGTGACATCCGCAAGATCACCGACCCGGACGAAGCGTACCTGGTCCAGAAGCTGGTTGACGAGGTGTACCAGGAAGAGCATCCCTGGCTGACCCCCGAGTTCCGCCGGAGGCTGATCCACTATCCCGACACGATCGGCATCTTCATGGCCTACCAGGACGAAAAGCCCGTGGCCGCCGGGTGGAGCTTCTACTACCCGAAATGCACCTTCGCCGGCCTGTACGGCGGTTCCACCCTGGCCCCCTACCGCCGGCAGGGCATCTACACCGACCTGGTCGCCGTGCGGATGCAGGATGCGATCGCTCACGGTATGCGCTTTCTCACCGTCGACGCGGGCGAAGAGAGCCAGCCCATTCTGGAAAAGCTGGGTTTCAGGCAGATCGCCGTTTCCAACCCCTGCCAGTGGAAACCCGCAGCTAATCGCTGATCCCCGGCGGGATTAATAAAAAACAAGGACCCGGCCCATGATCACTTACGACTTCAAGAAAGAGCTCAAGCACCTGTACCAGGCCGCGGCATCACCGGCGCTGGTGGACGTTCCCCCCATGAATTTCCTCAAAATCGACGGGCAGGGCGATCCCAACACCTCCGAGATCTACCAGTCCGCGGTCAACGCGCTGTACGGGCTTTCCTACGCCATCAAGTTCCTTATCAAGAAGCGGAACGAAGTCAACTACTCCGTGTTCCCCCTGGAGGGGTTGTGGTGGGCCGAGGTTTACAACGTCTTCCTGGCCGGGGACAAGGACAAATGGTCCTGGACTATGATGATCGCCCAGCCGGAGTGGGTCGATAAAAACGTGTTCGCCGAAGCGCTGGAAGAAACCCGGCGCAAGAAGCCCTCGGATGCGCTGGAGCGGGTGCGTTTTGAGGAGTACGCGGAGGGGCGGAGTGCGCAGGTCATGCACATCGGCCCGTATTCCGAGGAGAGGCCCACCATCGAACGGCTGCACCGGTTTATCGAAGAGCAGGGGCTGGCCCTCGGCGGGCTGCACCATGAAATCTACCTGGGCGATCCGCGCCGCACCGCGCCCGAGAAGCTGAAGACCATCCTCCGCCAGCCGGTCAGGCCTGCCTGACAGCCCGCTCTCTGAACAGGGAGACACCGCCGGTACCTGCCGCCGCCCCGCAAACGTTTGGGGCGGTTTTTCTTATCAACGGTGCGGATCAACGGCTTCCCTCGTGTGAGATGGAGCCTCACCGCCTTTCCGCAGTCCAGGTTTGCTTGACATTCTCCATCCGAATGCTGATAATTTCTATATACATACACCGTTATTCTCACTGCGACCATCCTGGGAAGGAGGGATAGGCTTATGGCTACCGTAAACGACCTGCTGCGGAACAAGGGGAACATCCTCTGGACCGTCCCGTCGATCGCCACCATTCGGGAAGCGCTGACTATCATGGCCAATAACCACATCGGCGCCGTCCCCGTGATGGAATTTGGCAAGGTTGTCGGCATCTTCTCCGAACGGGACTACGCACGCCAGGTCGCGCTCATCGACGAGCTCTACCTGGACCAGCCCGTCCGGGAGCTGATGTCGCACCCGGTCTACATCGTTCACCGGGACCAGACCGTGGAAGAGTGCATGAACGTAATGACGGCCAAGCACATCCGGCACCTCCCCGTGATGGAAGGTGACGAGCTTGTCGGCATTATCTCCATCGGTGACGTGGTCAAACACCTCATCGAAGAGAAGAATCTGGTGATTGACAACCTGCAGTTCTACATCGCCGGCCGCAATAACCCCATTGAACCCGTGATTTAACCGACTGGGGAAAGGCGGAGAAAGGAAATCGCCATGGCAACGGTAGCAGAGATCATCCGGATGAAGGGAAACGACGTGTACTGGGTCGCGCCGGACGCCACCCTCAGCGGCACGCTCAAAGAAATGGCCAAGCGCAATGTCGGCGCGGTGCTGGTGCTGGACGAACACAAAATCTGCGGCATCTTCTCCGAACGGGATTTCGCCCGCCAGGTGGTCGAGCAGAAAGATCTCGCCATCGACACCACCATCCGCGAGCTGATGACCCAGCCGGTGCTCTACGTCACCCCTGAGACCAGCCTGGATGAGTGTATGGGCATCATGACCGCCCGGCGCTTCCGCCACCTGCCGGTAATTGATGACGGACAGCTGGTCGGGCTGATCTCTATCGGTGACGTGGTCAAGCAGCTGCTGCTGGAGAAGAACACCACCATCGAAAGCCTGGAGCATTACATCTGGATTCATATGATCTGATCCGCGGGGCTCAGGTGAAGGCAGGGTTATCCAACCACGCCTGGGCACCTGCTGTCCTGTTTCATAAATCATAAGGCCGGGCAAACAGGCCGCCTGAACAGGTAACCGTATGGCGCCTGTCTCCAGTGACAGGCGCATTCTCATTTCCTGAACCTGTGCCATCCACCTCCGCAGCTTCGGCGAGGCAGGTATACTCAAAACATGATCCAGATCACCCCGCAGATCAGCATTCCTGAAGAAGAGCTCCGCTTCGATTTTATCCGGTCTTCCGGGCCGGGAGGGCAGAACATCAACAAGGTCGCTACCGGGGTGCAGCTGCGCTTCAACGTCCGCACCTCATCCGGCCTGCCGGAGGAGGTCAGAGAACGCCTGCTGGCGCATCTTTCCTCGCGCCTGACTTCCGAGGGCGAGCTGGTGATCGAAGCGCGCCGCTTCCGCACACAGCAGCAAAACCGGGAAGACGCGCTCAACCGCCTGACCGCCCTGCTGGCCCGGGCCGCGGAGCCGCCCAGACCCCGGCACAGAACCCGCCCCACCCGGGCTTCTCAGGCACGCCGGCTGGCCGAAAAGCGCCGCCGCGGTGAGATCAAGCGCCTGCGCGGCCGGGCGGGCCTGATCGAAGATTAGCAGGCACCTGCCATGCGGGTATAATGAGAAAAACCGCCCGGAGGATCATTCATGCCGCTTAATACCATCCCTGCCGAAGCCTTCGTCTCGCGGAATTATCACCTGTGGGAACACCAGTGGCTGCTGCTCACCGGCGGCGATTTCTCCACAGGCCGCTTCAACAGCATGACCGTCGGATGGGGCAGCTTCGGCTGCATGTGGGGTAAACCCTTTGCGCTGGCCGTGGTCCGCCCGACCCGACACACCTACCAGTTCATGGAGCAGCACGACAGCTTCACCCTGTGCGCCTTCCCGCCGGAACTGCGCCCGGCCCTGCAGATCATGGGCACCCGCTCCGGCCGCGACACGGACAAAGTAGCGCTCTCTGGCCTGACCCTGGTGGCGTCGGAATGTGTCGCCGCCCCGGCCTTCGCGGAAGCCGAACTGGTTGTGGAATGCCGGAAGATCTATTGGGACGACATCAAACCCGATCATTTCCTGGACCCGGACATCGAACGACACTATCCCCGCAAAGACTATCACCGCATGTACTTCGGTGAGATCCTGACCATCCGCGGCGTCGAGAAATATGCCTTCCCCGCGGACTCACAGTAATACCCACCCTGTCCGCTGAAAGGAACCAGCCATGAACGATAACGGTGGCAGTGACGTAGATCGCACTTCCCTGCTGACCACACCGCTTTCGCAGCGCGGAGTGCCGGTCTGGTTGATCTACTCGCTGGCGATCATCGGCGTGATTTACATTCTGAACCCGACCTTTGGACTTCTCGAGCTAATACCCGACAACCTGCCCCTGTTCGGCAACCTGGACGAGGGTGCGGCCTTCGCCATGATCTGGTATGGCCTGCTGGAGCTGCTCCACGGGTCCGGCCTAGGACGGAAACCGTGATCGTTCGCATCGCCGTGGCCTCCAACAACCCGGTCAAAGCGGCGGCGGTCCAGCAGGGTTTTGAGCGCATGTTCCCCGGCATCCAGCTCACCATCCAGCCGGTTTCGGTGCCTTCGGGCGTATCCGCCCAGCCCATGTCACACCGGGAAACCCTGACCGGAGCACGCAATCGGGTAAACAATGCCGCCGCCCGGGTTCCCGACGCCGATTACTGGGTGGGGCTGGAAGGCGGCGTTGAAGAAGTCTCACCGGGAAATCTGATTTCCTTCGCCTGGGTGGTGGTCCGCTCACCGGAGCGGTACGGGCAGGCCTGCTCGGCGGCTTTCTACCTACCGCCAGAAGTTGCCAGGCTTGTTCTTTCCGGGATGGAACTGGGCGAGGCCGACGACATTGTCTTCAGCCGGGTGAACTCCAAGCAGGAAAACGGCGCAGTCGGCCTGCTGACCGGGAACGCCATGGACCGGGCGGAGCTGTACGCCCAGGCGGTGATGCTGGCTTTGATCCCCTTCAAGAACCCACAGCTGTTCCCGGGCGAAATCCTCTCCTCCGGCCCGGAATAAACCGGCTGAAGGCTTGCATATCCCCCAATAAATCAAAGAAAGGTGATTATCCGTCATTATGAGCGCGAAAACAGCGGTCATCACGGGCAGCACCCGCGGAATTGGCGCCGGCATGGCGAAGGCTTTCCTCGAGCGCGGCTGGAACGTGGTCATCAACGGGCGCAGCGCCGCCTCTGTGGAGCAGGCTGCCGCTTCCCTATCCACTGTAAACCCGGACGCGGTCGTCCTCGGCGTTCCCGGCGACGTATCTGACTATGCGCAGGTGGAAAACCTGTGGGCGCAGGCCGCAGGCCGGTTCGGCAAAGTGGACCTGTGGATCAACAACGCCGGCCTCTCCCATGCCCCCACCCCCTTCTGGGAGATGCCGCCTGAACAGATGGAGACCATCGTGCGGGCCAACATCACCGGAACGATGTACGGAACCCGCGTGGCCATCCGCGGCATGCTCGCTCAGGGCGGCGGCGCGCTGTACAACATGGAAGGCCTGGGCAGCAGCGGCCGGCAGCGGGTCTCCGGGCTGTCCATTTACGCCAGCACCAAGGCCGCACTGCGCTTCTTCGACCAGGCCATCGCACAGGAACTGGCCGGGACACCGGTCCTGTTCGGCACGCTTTCTCCGGGCATGGTGCTGACCGACATGCTGCTCAATCGCCAGGTGCAGGAAGGCCCCGACTGGGAGCGCACCAAACGGGTGTTCAACATCCTGGCCGACCGCACCGAGACCGTGGCCCCCTGGCTGGTGGAGCAGATGATAGCCAACCGCGAGCACGGCAGGCGCATCCGCTGGCTGACCGGCTCCAAAATCGCCTGGCGCTTCCTCAGCTCACCTTTTGTCAAAAGGGATCTGTTTACCGACCTTCCCTGATCCTCCCGCAGGCATTCTTTCCTCCTTACCTGTGCCCGATTCGCCGGTTTCCTCCGGGATTTTAATATCGGCCCTCCTGCGGTGAAACCAAATCCGGTCCCTTTCGTATATGGTTGTAACGAACGAAAAGGAGTTGTCCTTGAGCAGCATGGAAGCGGATCTGGTCCGCAGGGCGCAGGATGGAGACGATGAAGCATTCGCCGGTCTGGTAGATCTTTACCAGCGCCCGGTGTACAACCTGTGCTACCGCATGTTGGGGGGAAGCGAGCAGGCCGCGGAGGACGCCGCCCAGGAGACCTTCTGGCGGGCCTACCAGGCCATCCGGCGCTACGATCCGCAGCGCTCCTTCGCCACCTGGATACTCTCCATCGCCGCCCACTACTGCATCGACCAGCAGCGCAAACGCCGTCTCCCGCTGGCCGACCTGGACGAGGTGCTTGAGGAAACCGCGCCCGATCCCCACATCCCCAACCCCGAGCACACCGTGGCGCAGACCGAGCAGCAGCGCGCGCTCCATGCACTCCTGAACACGCTGGGACCACAGGATAAGGCCGCCGTCATCCTGCGTTACTGGTACGACTATTCGGAGCAGGAGATCGCAAACAGCCTCAACCTGTCGGTCAGCGCGGTGAAAAGCCGGCTGCACCGCGCCCGCCTCAAACTCGCCGAACAATGGTCGGCAGCTGAGCAGAAACACGCGGCCGTAGAAAGGATCTGAGATGAGTCACCAGCCCTATGAAACCTGGATCTTCGATCCACCCGAACCCGGCTCGGAGAAGGATGGGGAACTGCAGGCCCACCTGAATGACTGCACGGATTGCGCCAGCCTCTACCATTCCTGGGTGGGCGTGCAGTCCCTCATCCGCCAGGAGGTGGAAGTCTCACCCCCGGCCGGGTTCACTAAACGCTGGATGGAGGACCTGCCAGCCCGCAAGGCCCGCCAGCGCAGGCGGCAGATTCGCCGGGCGCTGCTCTGGCTGGGCGGAAGCATCTTCCTCCTCTCCCTGGCCTTGCTGGCCTACTATTTCGCAACGATGACCCCGGCCGACATTTCCAAGGATGTGGTCAAGTTCTTTGTCAATACGGGGCAGACCCTGACCGGAATCCGCATCATCTTCGAATGGATCCTGCGGGTGACGCCGCCCGCTGTGGCCGCAGGCGTGAGCGCGCTGCTGGCCGGCTGGGTGCTGCTGCTGATCTTCACCTGGGCTGTCACCGTTCACCGCCTGACCCGTAAAGGAGTAGTAACCTCATGAACCGTAAGTATCTTCTTCTCACACTCGTCCTGCTGCTGGCAGGGCTCCTGCTTCTGCCCGGGGTGGTGAGCGCACAGACACCGACGCCCGGCAGAACCTACAACGATGACCGCCTGGTCATCGGAGATACCTTCCGGCTGAACAACGGCGACACCCTGAACGGCGACCTGACCATCATCGGCGGGCAGGTCACGCTGTCGGAAGGCTCGCTGGTTAACGGTGATGTGGCCATCATGGGCGGCGTGCTGGCCGCCGATGGCACCATCGACGGGGACCTGACCGCCCTGGGCGGGGCCGTCTCCCTGGGTGACAACTTCGTCCTCACCGGCCAGCTGAACCAGGCGGGCAGCACCATCGACCGCGCGCCCGGTGCGGTAATTCAGGGCGGCGTGCGAGAATCCGTCGAGCCGGATGATTTCTTCTTCGACTTCGGCGACTTCGAGTTCAGGAACTCGTTCGAACCGCTCCGGCCCTTCCGCGCGGTCACCGGCGTGCTCACCCGCTTCGTGCAGACCCTGGCCATGGCCGTGCTCGCCCTGCTGGTGGTCCTGATCCTGCCGAAGCCGTCCACGCGCGTCGCGGACACGCTGGCTGCCGAGCCGGCCCAGTCCGCCGGGATTGGTCTGCTGACCATCATCGTGGTGCCCTTCGTGATCGTGATCCTGGCGCTGCTGATGATCACCATCATCCTGATCCCGGTCTCGCTGGTCGGCATCCTGGCTATCGCCGCCGCCTTCTTCTACGGCTGGATTATCGTGGGGTATGAGATCGGCCGCCGCCTGGAGAGCGCCATCAACCAGAACTGGGCCGAACCGGTCGCCGCCGGAATCGGCACATTGATCCTGGGGCTGGCAACATTCTTGCTCTCCTTTGTCTTCTGTCTGGATGTGGTCGTGACGACCCTGGTGGCCGCGACCGGTGTGGGCGCCCTGATTCTGGGACGCTTCGGTTTCCCGCCGCCGAGCGCCACGCCCCCGGCGTCTGGCTGGCAGTCCCCTGCCCCTGCGCCGCTGACCCCGGCCTCGCCGGCGCCGCCCACTCCGGAGCCGCCTGCCGCTCCAGACGAACCCCAGGGCCCGCCGCCTGCGTACTAGCCTTCCTCACCCTGCAGAGGCGGCTGGCTCTGTCAGCCGCCTCTGTCTATTGTGAAGGATGACCATGAAACGCTGGATTCCCCTGCTGCTGATCCTCCTCCTGCCTGCCAGTCTCTCGCTGGCCTGTTCAACCAGCCTGTCGATCCCGCGCATCGAGACCGGCGAGCTGCAGGTCTTCACCATTCAGGAGCCGGCCAGCACCCAGGGTGTGACCCTGGTGGAGATCCAGATGGGCTCAGGCCAGCTCGACATTGCCGCCGGCGGGCTGGGCCTGCTGGAGGGAGAAATCCGTTACAACGTGCCTGACTGGGCGCCGGAGCTAAGCCACTTTTCGGACCATCTGACGCTCCGCCAGGAGCGCACCCAGGCCGGCATCCCTGAAAACATCGTCACCAACGACTGGGACCTGCGCATCGGTCCCTGGCCGGTGGATCTGCGCATCGAAGCCGGCGCTTACCGGGGTGAGCTGAACCTGACCGGCCTGCAGCTGGCCAATCTGGAGATCTCTGACGGAACCGGCGACGCCCGGGTAGTCTTCGAAGCCCCCAATCCCCTTACGATGGACCACCTGCGCTACGAGACCGGCGCATCACAGGTGCGCATGACCGGGCTGGGGTACGCCAACTTCGACGACATGACCTTCAGCGGCAGAGCCGGCAACTACTCGCTGGACTTCTCCGGCCCGCTGCAGCACGACGCCCGGGTTGTCATCTCCGCCGGGTTCAGCAACCTGACCCTGATCTTCCCGGAAAACCTCCCCGTGCGGGTGGAAGTGGCTGGCCTGCTGAACAACGTCTCCGTCAGCGGCCGCTGGCTGGTGGAAAACGGCGTTTACACCCGCTCCGGCGACGGGCCGGTGCTGGAAGTGGAAGTGAATATGAGTCTGGGGAACCTGAACCTGAACGTGGAGTGAGCTGCCAGGCACGGCAGCCGGACGGGATTACTCAGTTTCCTGTGTTTTGGTTTCCCGCTGATACAGGCCGTATTTCTGAATCAGCTCGTACACCGCCTGGGGCAGGAAATAACGGTAAGGACGGTTTTCGTAAGCCCGGGAGCGGATCAGCGTGGAGGAAATTTCCAGCAGCGGGGTCTGCACAAAGATCACCTTGCGGTTGATGCCCGGGAACAGGCGGTTCAGGCTGACCATGTCCACCAGGTCCCCCGGACGGCGCATCACCCCGATGCCGGTCAGCATCGCGATCAGCTCGGCGGGCTGGTACCAGTGCGGCAGATCTCGAAGCGAATCCCCTCCCATGATGTAGAACAACTCGGCATCCGGGTACTGGCGAGTGAGCAGGCGCACCGTATCCACCGCGTAATGCGGCCCAGGACGGTCGATTTCGACCAGGGATAACTCAAACATCGGGTTGCGCCGAATCGCGGCCTGTAGAAGCTCCAGACGCACGTCCAGCGGGCTTACCGGGCGGTCTGTCTTGTGCGGAGGGTCCGGCGTGAGCACCCACAGCAGCCGGTCCAGGCTAAGCTGGTCGCAGGTCTCCGACGCCAGAATGAGATGGGCAATGTGAGGGGGGTCAAAGGTGCCGCCGAATATGCCTATGCGCATCGTTTTGCCTGTCTACTCCTGCCACTCCAGTTCAAAGTCGCCGATTCGTACGTAATCCCCGTCTTCCACTCCGGCCTGGCGCAGGGCCTCGTCAATACCCAGAGTCTCCATGATCCGCTGGAAGCGGCGCACCGAGCCGGAGTGCTCCCAGTAGGTCATCGCGGCGGCGCGCTCAATCGAAATTCCGGACACCCGCCAGGTGCCGTCCGGGTCCCGGGAGATGCTGAACTGGCGCGGGTCTTCGCTTGGCCGGTACACGGGCACCTTCTCCGCCACCTCCGGTTCGGGCGCGGTCTGCAGCGCCTGGTAGGCGCGCCACAGCAGTTGATCCAGGTTGATGTGCGCCGCGCTGGAGATGGCCAGCGGCTCCTCGATTCCCCGGGCTTCCAGCTGCTTCTTGATTTCCGGCCAGCGCTCCTGCACGTCGGGCAAGTCCATTTTGGTGAAGGCCACCACCTGCGGTTTATCTGCCAGGGCGGTGTCAAACAGGGCCAGCTCGCTGTTGATCTGGCTGTACTCCCCCACCGGGTCGTCCGAGAGGCCGTCCAGCAGATGGATCAGCACCCGGGTGCGCTGAATGTGGCGCAGGAAGGAATCCCCCAGCCCGACACCCATGTGCGCGCCCTCGATCAGGCCGGGAATGTCCGCCAGCACCAGCGTGGTGTCCGGATCCAGCTCTGCCACGCCCAGGTTCGGCTCCAGCGTGGTGAAGGGATAATCGGCGATCTTTGGTTTGGCGTTGGTGACGGCCGCCAGCAGGCTGGATTTCCCCGCGTTCGGCACGCCGACAATGCCCACGTCGGCAATCAGCTTGAGCTCCAGCCGCAGCCGGCGTTCCTCGGCCGGCTCGCCTTTTTCAGCCGTGCGCGGCACCTGGTGGCGGGCGGTGGCGAAGTGCTGGTTTCCACGGCCGCCGCGGCCGCCTTTGGCGACCAGCAGCTGCTGGCCAGGCTCCACCAGGTCAGCCATCAGTTCACCGCTGTCCTCGTCGTAGACCAGCGTTCCCGGGGGCACCCGCACCACCAGGTCGGGGGCCGAGCGGCCGGTCATGTTGTTGGGGCCGCCGTTCTTTCCGTCCTCGGCGATGTAGCGGCTCTGGTAGCGGAACGGGGTCAGGTTGTTCATTTTCGGATCGACCTGCAGGATCACGTCCCCGCCGCGGCCGCCGTCACCCCCGTCCGGGCCGCCGCGCGGAACATACTTCTCCCGGTGAAAATGAACCATCCCGTCTCCGCCCTTGCCGGAGCGCACGTATATGCTGACTTCATCCACAAACATAAGCTCTCACTAATCCGTACCGCCCCCGGGGCGCCTTCTGTTGGAATTCTGTTTATATTCTAACCACTTTTTTAAGCACAGAGGGAACAGGCGGCTGGCCTGTTCCCTCGAAATACCATCGAAAACCAGGCTTATTTCTTCGGCCCGAACTTTTTGGTGAGGATCTCTTCCAGCGTCGGCTGGCCGATCTCCTGCAGCTCGTAGCGCACGCGCTGCATGGGCTTGTTGACCTTGATCACGCGGGTCAGATCGATGGGCGTGCCCGACACGACCAGGTCCACATCCGCGCGGTTGATGGTCGCTTCCAGATCGCGCATCTGCTGCTCGCCGTAGCCCATCGCCGGCAGAATCTGGCCGGTGGTGGGGTACTTTTCGTAGGTGGTGATGATGGAACCGACGGCGAACGGCCGCGGGTCGACGATTTCGGCAGCGCCGAAGCGGCGGGCTGCCACCCAGCCGGCGCCGTAGGCCATCTCGCCGTGGGTCAGGGTCGGGCCGTCCTCGATGACCAGTACGCGCTTGCCGCGGATCTCATCCGGGTTGTCCACGAACAGCGGCGAAGCGCCTTCGATGATCAACGCGTTCGGGTTCAGCGCCTGGATGTTGCTGCGCACAGCCATCACGTTCTCCGGAGCAGCGGTGTCCACCTTGTTGATCACGAACACGTCGGCGTGGCGCACGTTGGTCTCGCCCGGGTAGTAGCGGCTCTCATGGCCCGGCCGGTGCGGGTCGACCACGGTGATGGCCAGGTCTTCCTTGTAGAAGGAGAAGTCGTTGTTCCCGCCGTCCCAGAGCACAATGTCCACTTCCTGCTCGGCCTGGCGCAGGATCTTCTCGTAATCCACGCCCGCGTACACGATCACACCGGCATCCAGGTGCGGTTCGTATTCCTCGCGCTCCTCGATGGTGCACTCGTGCCTGTCCAGGTCGGAGTAATCGCTGAAGCGCTGAACTTCCTGCTTCACCAGGTCACCGTAAGGCATGGGGTGGCGCACAGCGGCCACGCGGTAACCCAGGTTAATGAGGATCTTCGCCACGCGGCGGGTGGTCTGGCTCTTGCCCGAGCCAGTGCGTACGGCGCACACGGAAACGACGGGCTTGCTGGATTTCAGCTGGGTGGCATCCAGGCCCATCAGGCGGAAATCCGCGCCCAGCGCGTTCACCAGCGCCGCCTTGTGCATCACGTACTCGTACGGTACGTCGCTGTAGGCAAACACAACTTGCTGGACCTTGAGTTCCTTGATCAGCTTCTCCAGGTCGCTCTCAGGATAGATCTGGATCCCGTTCGGGTACAGCTCTCCGGCCAGTTCCGGCGGGTAGCAGCGCCCCTCGATATTGGGGATCTGAGTCGCCGTGAAGGCAACTACTTCATAATCCCGATTGCCACGGAAAAAGACATTGAAATTGTGGAAGTCGCGCCCCGCAGCTCCCATAATCAGGGTTCGAATAGACATGAACTACTCTCCTTTGCATAAGAATGGTTTTTGGTTCACATCGCTTCTGGGGCTGTGATGCCCAGCAAAGCCAGGCTGTTCTTAATCGCCTGGCGAGTTGCCATGACCAACCGGAGGCGGAAATTGCGCACCGGCTCCTCCGCCTGAAGAACCGGGCAGGCGTAATAGAAATCAGTAAAGGATTTGGCCAAATCGTATGCGATATTGGCGATATAAAGCGGTTTGAGCTCTTTCGCCGCCCGCTGAACCTCGTTCGGCAGGCGGGTGATCAGGTCGATCAGCTCTTTTTCTTCCGGAGTCAGCTCATAGGTGACGGGCTGGCTGTCCAGCAGCTCACCGCCCGCCTTGCGCAGGATGCTGTTCGCCCGAACATGGGCGTACTGGATGTACGGCGAGGCCTGTCCGTTGAAATCCAGCGCCGTTTCCCAGTCGAAGGTGACAATTTTGGCGTTTTCACGGGCCAGCATGGGGTATTTGATCGCCCCGATGCCCACCGCTTCGGCCACAGCCTGCTTTAGGGCTTCGTCCAGTTCCGGGTTCTTTTCCTCGACCACCGCCCTGGCGCGCGAAATCGCCTCGCGGATCAGGTCCTCCAGCAGCACCACCGTGCCTTCGCGGGAGGCCATCACCACGTTGCCGGGCAGGTTGACCAGCTCGTAGGGCACATGCTGCAGGCGATCCGCCCAGGGATAGCCGGCCAACTCCAGCGTCTTGAACACCTGGGTGAAGTGCAGCGACTGGCGCACATCCACCACGTAATAAGCTTTGACCAGGTCGGGGTAGTCCTCGAACTTGATTTTGGCCAGCGCCAGGTCTTCCGTGGCATACAGCGCGGTACCGTCCGAGCGCAGCACGACCAGCACGCGGTATTTTTCCTCATCCAGCCCCAGCAGCTCGTCCAGCTTGACCACCACCGGGCCGTCCGGCCGCTCATCACTGGCGATCCCCTTCGCGATCAGCTCCTGGACAATGGCCTTGCCGGGCTGTTCGGCCATGGAGTTGAAATAATAGCGGTCGAAGCAGATGTCCAGGCGTTTGTACATCTCAGCGAAGCCGTCCAGCGACCACTGGCGGGTCTCTTCCCACAGCGCTACCAGCTCCGGATCGCGCTGATCCCAGCGGGCGTACAGCGCGCGGACTTCAGCCTCCGCTTCCGGGTTGTTCTCCAGACGGCGGCTGGCCTCGGCATACAGGTCACCCATCCACCGGGTGATGTTCTCCGACGGGCGCTCGCCGGCGTGGTATTTTTGATAGTTCCACAGCCACTTGATCACGTGCAGGCCGATGTCACCCGGGTAGTTGGCGCGCACCACATCGTACCCGGCGCATTCCAGCAGGCGGCAGAGCGCATCGCCCAGAATGGCGCTGCGCAGGTGGCCGACGTGAAAGGCCTTGTGGGTGTTGGGCTGCGAAAATTCGACCATCACCCGCTCGCCCCTGCGCGGCAGGCAGCCGAAGCGGTCACCTTCTTCCAGCACCGTGTCGACCACTTTTCGGGCATATTCCGGGGCGGAGAAGTACAGGTTCAGGTAGCCGCGCACCGCTTCGATGCGCTCGAAACCCTGCATCCCTTCGAGGTCAGCGGCGACCGCCTCGGCAATCTCCTGCGCCCGCTGCTGGACGTTAATCTTCTTCCCCTGCCGGGCTTCCATGGCCGCCGCCTGGAAGAAGGAGGTCGACAGGCCCCAGTCCCCGCTGAAGGGAATCCATTTCCACTGAATAACGGGCAGCTCTAAACCCTGCGCGGCGGCGTACGCCTGGATTCGTTCTTCGATCTGTTTCTGTTCAGCTTCAAACATGCAGTTACCTTAAGGAAATCTACCCGGCCACAGCCTTGACCCTGCAGGCGGCCCGGATTTGATTATATCATGCGGTCAGCAAGTCACATTTCGCCGGACCGGCTGATCAATTTCCACTTTTTTTGCTACAGATGTCATTAAAGCAACAACGGGAGGCACGACCTCCCGCTGGCTTCAGACAGATGACCTGAACTAAGCCTGCTGCTGCTTGTGTTTGGCCAGCAGCTTCATCAGGCGAGACTTGCGGCGCGCGGCATTGTTGCGGTGAATGACGCCGTTCACAGCCGCCCGGTCGAGCGCGCTGATGGCCTGGCGCACCTTTTCCTCGACGTTCTCATCGTTCGCCATGATGGCCGTGCGGGCCTGGGAAATGAAGGTGCGGGCGCGGCCGCGGTAGACGCGGTTGCGCAGGCGGCGCTTCTCATTTTGCCGGTTGCGTTTCTTCGCGGATGCAATATTAGCCAAAGTACTTCCTCCAGATCAGCTCAAACTGTACGAGGGTCTCTCAATTATAAGGGCAGCAGTCAACCAGAGGCCTCGACAGGAAGGGCTGCGGGCTCTGTTCAGCCGTGGATTCTACCACATTTTTGCCTGTTGGAAGCAAATTTGCTGCCAGCAGGCAAGTAATCATCTAGCGAAAAAGGTCAAAACCCTGCCGGCAGCTTGCCCGCTGCCGGCAGGGTGCATACATCACAGACTACTTGTCCTGCAGGGCTGCCACGCCGGGCAGTTCCAGACCTTCCAGCATCTCCAGCGAAGCTCCGCCGCCGGTGGAGATATGCGTGATCTTATCCGCCAGGCCGGACTTCTGGATGGCAGCCACGGAGTCGCCGCCTCCTACGATGCTGGTCGCGCCGCTGTCGGCCACGGCCCTGGCCAGCGCGTAGGTGCCCTCATCAAACGGAGGAACCTCGAACACACCCATCGGGCCGTTCCAGACCACTGTCTTCGCGTCGGCGATAACCTTCGCGAAAGCCGCACGGGACTCGGGGCCGATATCGACCACCTTCCAGCCAGCCGGCACAGGCCCGACCGGAACGGTCTTCACCTGCGCGCCTTCCTCGATTTTGTCCGCGATGACCATATCGACGGGTAGCATCAGCTTCTTGCCGCCCTGCTCCAGCAGCTCCTTCGCGGTGTCCAGCGCGGTGTCCTCGACCAGCGAGTCGCCCATCTCATGCCCCTGCGCCTTGAAGAAGGTGTTGGCCATACCGCCGCCGATCAGGATGGTGTCGGCTTTGGCCAGCAGGTTGCGGATCACGCCGATCTTGTCGCTGATCTTCGCCCCGCCCAGAATGGCCACAAAGGGCTTCTCCGGGCTGGCAACGGCCTGACCCAGATAGCGGATCTCTTTTTCCATCAGGAAGCCGGCCACACCGGGCAGGAAGCGGGCCACACCCTCGGTGGAGGCATGGGCGCGGTGCGCGGTGCCGAAAGCGTCGTTGACGTACAGGTCCGCCAGGCTGGCCATGGCGCGGGCCAGCTCTTCGTTGTTCTTCTCTTCACCCGGGTAGAAGCGGGTATTTTCCAGGACCAGCACCTCACCGGGCTTCAGGGTCGCGGCGGCCTGCACGGCGCTGCTGCCGATAGTGTCCTCGGCGAACTTGACCGGCGCTTTGATGAGCGTACCCAGGTATTCGGCCACCGGGCGGAGAGAGAATTTGGCTTCCGGCCCGTTCTTCGGCCGGCCCAGATGCGACGCCAGGATCACCGCCGCCCCGTGGTCCAGCAGGTACTGGATGGTCGGCAGCGCGGCGCGGATGCGGGTATCATCTCCCACCTTGCCGTCTTTGATGGGCACATTGAAGTCCACCCGAACCAGGACTTTCTTTCCCTGAACATCAATATCTTCAATGGTCTTCTTGTTGAACATTTGCGTTCTCCTCAATCCCCGGGATCAAAGTAATGCGCAACCGGCATTGGGATGCACGATTGCGCATTACCATTTCACTGCAAGAGTCTAATTAGAGGGATTTCGCCAGGAGGGCAGCCAGGTCCGAGGTCCGGCAGGAGTAACCCCACTCATTGTCGTACCAGGTCACCACCTTAACCATGTTGCCGTTCATGACCATGGTCAGCGCCGCATCGATGATGGAGGAGCGGTCGTCTCCCTTGAAGTCGATGGACACCAGCGGTTCCTCGGAGTAGCCCAGAATACCCTTCAGGGGGCCTTCCGAAGCCGCCTTGAAGGCAGCGTTCACTTCTTCCTTGGTGGTGGGGCGTTCCACAATCGCGGTGAAGTCCACCACGGATACCGTCGAGGTCGGCACGCGCAGGGCATACCCGTCGAACTTGCCCTTCAGTTCCGGGATCACCAGAGCAACCGCCTTGGCGGCGCCGGTGGTGGTCGGGATGATGCTCATGGCCGCGGCGCGAGCCCGGCGGGGATCCTTGTGGGCCACGTCCAGGATGCGCTGGTCATTGGTGTAGGCGTGGATGGTGGTCATCTGCGCCTGCTGGATGCAGAACATGTCATGCACAACCTTGGCCGCCGGAGCAAGGCAGTTGGTCGTACAGGACGCGTTGGAGATGACATGGTGCTTCGCGGGATCGTACTTATCCTCGTTGACGCCCAGAACCACGGTCAGGTCCTCGTTCTTGGCCGGGGCGGAGATGATCACCTTCTTGGCGCCGCCCTTCTCGATGTGCACGCGGGCACCGGGTTTGCCCTTCGCGGGGTCGCCGGCGGCGTCGGTGAACACACCGGTGGACTCGACGACGATGTCCACGCCCATGTCAGCCCAGCGGATCTGGCCCGGGTCTTTCTCAGCGGAAACCGTGATCTTCTTGCCGTTGATGATCAGGTCGTTCCCGTCAGCAGACACCTCACCCGGGAAGGCCCCGTAGTTGGAGTCATACTTGAACAGATGGGCATTCGTCTTGGCATCGTACAGATCGTTGACCGCCACCACTTCCAGTTCGTCCGGATGGCGCTCGAGGATCGCCTTCAAAACCTGCCGGCCAATGCGGCCGAAGCCGTTAATACCAACTTTTGTTGCCATAGTGAAACCTCCTTAAGGTTAGCGAATTCTACCATGCATGCACATGGTTATGTTCCCGGTTAAGCGTACTCCTCCTCCTGAGGAACCATCGGGCCTGTGCGCTCATAGAACAGGTCCATGATCACATCAGCCAGTTTCTTTGAGTCATGCCGCCAGGGCTGGTCTTCGTCCACCAGATTGCCGTAATAGACCGAATAGGCTGCTTCCAGACCATCCCCGGGCCGCACCCAGTCGACCGACGCGGGGAGCTTCCCTTCATAGTGGTTGTTGCAGATGATCAGGTCAAACAGGCCGGCGCCGACGTGCTTTTCAAGCGTGCGCACATGATCAAGGCAGGTAAACCCGTCGGTCTCTCCGGGCTGCGTGGCCACATTGCAGACGTAGATCTTAAGCGCCCGGCTGCTGCGCAGCGCTTCAGCCAGATCCGGCACCAGCAGGTTGGGCAGCAGGCTGGTAAACAGGCTGCCGGGACCCAGCACCACCAGGTCCGCCCCCAGAATGGCCTGAATGGCCGGGGGATAGGCCAGCGGGTTGTCCGGCTCCAGCCACAGCCGCTGGATTTTACCGCCAATGGCGGTGATTTCGCTCTCGCCTTTGACGCGCACCTCACGGCGCTCGCCCTGCACCGCCACGTCCGCCACCAGGCGCACATCGTGCAGCGTGGAGGGCAGCACCTTCCCGCGGATGGCCAAAACGCGTCCGGCCTCGGCCACCGCGCCTTCGAAACTGCCGCTGATATCCGCCATGGCCGTCAGGAACAGGTTGCCCAGGTTGTGGCCTTCCAGCCCGGCGCCCTGGCCGAAGCGGTACTGGAAGATCTGGGTGAGCAGCTGCTCATCATCCGCCATGGCCGCCAGACAGTTGCGAATGTCGCCCGGGGGCAGCACGCCCATGCTGCGGCGCAGCTTCCCCGAGGAGCCGCCGTCGTCAGCCACGGTCACCACCGCAGTCAGACGGTTGGTTTCCCGCTTGAGCCCGCGCAGCAGCGCGGACAGCCCCGTTCCCCCGCCGATAGCCACCACACGAGGGCCGCGCTCACGCTTGTGATAGGTGCTGACCGTGTCCAGAATCGGCTGGCCGGGCGTGAGATAGGGCTTCAGCAGCGCCCGGTTGACCTTGATGGTTCCAATCCAGATCAGGACCAGCCCCACCAGAAGGTAGAGCACAATCCGCACCGGAGCGGGCAGCACTTCCAGTTCCAGAAGCGTCGAAAGCGGACCACGCCAGGTCTCAGGCGTGGTCCGGTACGCTTCCAGAATAAGTACGGCGATACCGATCCCGATCATTCCCGCCCCGAGCAAAATGGTCACCATCCACCGTTTGATTCCCAGCCCGGGAGCCAGCCAGCGAAGTCTGCGGAGCGGTTTGAGAATAAGGGTTCGGTACAGGCCGGATTTTTCTTGCATCTATTGAATCATAATCGGCTTTCGGGGCGGCGTCAACAATTATGCCCCATTTTCTTAAGACAAAAACGGGAATTCATCCTTAAGGTTCAATCCCCCTGCCATGCTATAATCTGTTGATGAACGTGTATCTGGCCGTCGATATTGGCGGAACGCACATGAGAGCCGCGGTATTTCCGGCGGACGGCAGCATCGTTCCTCTGGCTCAAAAACGCATCCACACCGCATCCATCGATCATACCCCCGCTGACCGGCTGATCCGCCTGCTGGAGGAGCTCTGGCCGGTCGGAGACAGCGTGCTGGGGATTGGCGCGGTCGCCCCGGGGTACATCGATGACCGCCTGGGCGTCATTTATGACGCGCCCAACATTCCCGGCTGGGTCAACTTCCCCCTGCGCGACCTTCTGCAGGAGCGCTTCCACGTGCCCGTGGTGGTGGGCAACGACGCCAACCTGGCCGCGCTGGGCGAATGGCGCTTCGGGGCAGGGGTTGGCCACAGCAACCTGCTCTACCTGACCATCAGCACTGGCATTGGCGGCGGCGTGATCATCGACAACCACCTGCTGACCGGCTCGCGCGGGCTGGCCGCCGAGTTGGGCCACGTCACCGTCCTGCCCGGCGGGCCGCTTTGCGGCTGCGGTCACCGCGGCCATCTGGAAGCGCTCGCTTCCGGGCCGGCCATCGCCCGCTTTGTGGCCGACGAGCTGGCCAAAGGATTGCCTTCCACGCTGCTCGAAAGTTCCCGGCCAACCGCGCAGGAAATCGGCCTGGCCGCACAGCGCGGCGATACCCTGGCTCAGGCGGCCTTTACCCGGGCCGGCACGTTCATCGGTTATGCCCTGGCAGACTTCCTGCACATCTTTAATCCATCGATCGTTATCTTCGGCGGCGGCGTCTCTCAGGCCGGTTCTTTACTGCTGGACCCGATCCGCACCGGTCTGGAGCAGCGCATCATGTCGCCCGAATACACGGAAAACCTGATCATCACCACCGCCGCGCTGGACGACAATGCCGGTCTGGTCGGCGCGCTGGCTCTGGCCGCCACCACGCTTGGACAGGAGCCCTGCTGATCGTTCACTCGCTTCAGGGTGGAGAGTATGACAATAATACAGGTGAAGGGGGTATTTTCGCTACTATCCCAACCGGCTGCCGCCGGATATACTGGTTGGAGCCATGATGTTTTAAAACGAGCTGGTTGCCTTTTCCTGTGTGAACCCAATTCGTCTTTGAAAACGGAGGATTGAATGGAGCGGATTGAGTTGCCGGGGCCTAACGCCCGGAGCCTTATCGAGCGTGATTCGGCCGTCGTTTCCCCTTCCTACCCTCGCGGCTATCCGTTTGTGATGAGCCACGGGAAAGGGTCAACCGTCTGGGATGTGGATGGGAACAAGTTCCTGGACTTCGCTGCCGGCATTGCGGTCAATTCCACCGGCCACTGCCACCCCAAAGTGGTCAAGGCCATTCAGGAGCAGGCCGAGCGGTTTATCCATATCTCGTCCGATTTTTATCATGAGAAATGGATCCAGCTGTCCGAGAAGCTGAATCAGATCGCGCCCTTCGCCGAAGACGCGGTCACCTTTCTAACCAACTCGGGCACGGAGTCCATCGAAGCGGCCATCAAGCTCGCCCGCTACCATACTGGCCGGACGGAGTTTATCGGTTTCCTGGGCGGGTTCCACGGCCGCACCATGGGCGCGGTCACCTTCACCGCCAGCAAACCCCATTATCACCGCGGCTTTTTCCCCTTGATGAACGGCGTGGTCCACGCCCCGTACCCGGACCCCTACCATCCTCTCCTGCTCAGCCACAACGGGCGGGATTACGGCGAAATTGTGGTCGACTATATTGAGCACGAAATCCTGGACCGCATCCTGCCGGGCGACTCGGTGGCTGGCATTCTGGTGGAGCCCATTCAGGGTGAAGGCGGCTACATCGTGCCCCCGCCCGGGTTCTTCCCCGCGCTGCGCCGACTGTGTGACCGCTACGGCATCTTGCTTATCGCAGACGAGGTCCAGGCGGGCACTGGCCGCACCGGGAAATGGTGGTCCATCCAGAATTTCGGCGTCGAGCCGGACATCGTGTGCGCCGCCAAAGGCATCGCTTCCGGCGTGCCGCTGGGCGCGATGATCGCCCGCAAGAGCGTGATGACCTGGCCCAAGGGCTCGCACGGCAACACCTACGGCGGAAACCCCATCGCCTGCGCCGCCTCGCTGGCCACACTGGAGCTGATCGAAGAAGAGCTGCTGGCCAACGCCGCCGAGGTGGGCAGCTACGCCCTCAACCGCCTGAAGGAAATCCAGCAGCGCCACCCCGCCATCGGGGACGTGCGCGGCATCGGGCTGATGATCGGCGTTGAGTTCGTCAAGGACCGGGAGACCCGCGAAGCAGACGAAAAGTTCCGCGACCGGGTGGTCGACCTGGCCTTCGAACACGGCCTGCTGACTCTGGGCTGCGGTAAGAGCGTCATCCGCATTTCACCGCCGCTGGTGATAACCCGCGACGAGATGGAGCACGGGCTGCAGATCTTCGAGCACGCAATCGAGCTGGCGGAAAAGGAAGCCGAGGTCGCCATGCCGAGCATGCGCAGCCTGGTCACCAAGTAGTAGCTGCATGCTGCCTGATTTTCGCATTCGACAACGAGATTACCTTCTTGAAATCGCCCGGGCGCTGACCACCGAGCTGAACCTCGAACAGCTGCTCGGGCGCATCCTCCATATCTCCATAGAAATGCTCGCAGGGCAGTCAGGCATGATTGCCCTGCGAGACCCGGGCGGCGGCTGGCACGTGCAGGTGACGCACGGCCTCTCTCCCCGCTTTGTGGAGGTGCTGGGCAACCTGCTCACCCGCATCCCTTCCGACGAGGACCCGGAGAAGCGCGAGCTGCCTGAGGTCAACCGCATCATGCACAACCTGACCCAGGCGGCCGGTCACGGCATGCTCAATGGCGTCGGCCTGCCGCTGATCGCTCGTAAGCAGCTGGTCGGAGTGATCTACGTCTTCCGCACCTACTCGGACGTCTTTTCCGCCAACGACCGAGCCCTGCTGAGCAGCTTTGCCAACCAGGCCGCCGTTGCTGTGCAGAACGCCCAGTTCTACCAGCAGATCATCCGAGAAAAGCAGCGTCTGGATGCGCTGCTTGACTCGGCCGCGGACGGCATTCTGATCCTGGACCCCGCACTGCGCATCGAGCGGGCCAACCTGGCCTTCGCCAACCTGGTCGGGCTGAAGATGGACCAGGTCGTCGGCCGCCCGCACGATCAGGTCATCAAATGGCATAAACGCCCCTCCGATACCACGCTGGAGGAGGCCACGCTGGGCGGCTGGCCGCTTACCCCTCACGCCCAGCTGTACATCGAAGGCGACCTGTCCCGCAGCGACGGGCTGCCGCCGGTCCCGGTGGGCATCACCTACGCGCCGCTGCTCTCCGAGACCAACACCCTGCTCAACATCATCGCCACCGTGAGGGACATCACCCGCTTCCGCATGGCCGACGAGCTCAAGAGCACCTTCGTTTCCATCATCAGCCACGAGCTGAAAACCCCGGTCGCGCTGATCAAGGGGTACGTCGGCACCCTGCGCCGGGATGACGTGAAGTGGGACGACCAGATCGTTCAGGAAAGCCTGGCGGTCATCGAGGACGAGACCGACCGCCTCAGCCAGCTGATCGAGAACCTGCTGGACGCTTCCCGGCTGCAGTCCGGCGCGCTGCCCATCAAACGCGCCGAGGTCTCTCTTCCGGATCTGGCCCGGCGCATGGCCGAGCGCATGCAGACCCAGACCACCCGACACAAGATCCAGACCTCCTTCCCCGAGAACTTCCCCACCGTCCTCGGCGACGAGGACCGCCTGGAACAGGTGCTGACCAACCTCCTCTCCAATGCCATCAAATACTCCCCCGGCGGTGAGATCTGGATTCGCGGCGAGGTACGGCGTGAGCATGTCATCGTCTGCGTCAGCGACCAGGGCCCCGGCATCGCCCCGGACGACATCCCCCATGTGTTCGACCGCTTCTACCGCGGCCCGGCCATCGCCCGCCGCACCAAGGGCGCCGGCCTGGGACTGTACCTTTCCCGGGCGATCATTGAAGCCCACGGCGGCCGAATGTGGCTGGATTCCGAGCAGGGCAAAGGGGCGCGAATCTGCTTCAGCATCCCCATCCAGGAATAACCGGCCTGCTCGAGGTGCGCGCCCATCTGCCTGCCTGCACCCCGGGTTCTGAATGAGTGCGGGGTGTTATAATCATTCAATATTGAACTCGCGGGAGAATTCCGAATGCCCCAGATTCGCACGACCTGTCCCCGCTGCAAATCGCCCGTTCTGGCCGACGTGCAGCAGATTGTCGACGTAGCCAGAGATTCGCAGGCCAAGGCGCGGCTGCTCAACGGCAGTCTGAACGTGATGAACTGCCCCAACTGCGGTTACCAGGGGATGATCAGCACGCCCCTGGTGTATCATGACCCGGATAAAGAACTGCTGCTGACCTACTTCCCGCCGGAACTGGGCCTGCCCATGGACCAGCAGGAACAGCAAATGGGGCCGTTGATCACCCAGGTGGTCAACAACCTGCCCCCGGAAAAGCGCAAAGCTTACCTTTTCCGGCCGCAGTCCATGCTCACTTACCAGACCCTGCTGGAGCGCGTGCTGGAGGCGGAAGGGATCACCAAAGAGATGATCGAAGAGCAGCAGCAGCGCCTGCACCTTCTGCAGCGCCTGCTGTCCACCCCCAACTCGGCTGACCGCCTGGAAATCTTCAGGCAGGAAGAAGCGACTGTTGACGAGACGTTCTTCTCCCTGCTGAACCGCCTGGTGGAAGCCAGCCTGGCCCAGAACGACGAGCAGGTCTCCGGCGCGCTGGCGGTCATCCAGCAGGAAGCCATGGAGCACACCGCCTTCGGCCGGAAGATGAAAGAACAGGCTCAGGAGGCCCAGGAAGCCCTGCGCAGCCTGCAGGAGGCCAGCAAGACCGGCCTGACGCGCGAAAAACTTTTGGACCTGATCATCTCCGCCCCGACGGACGTGCGCCTGAACACGCTGGTCAGCCTGACCCGCGCCGGGCTGGATTACACCTTCTTCCAGCTGCTGACCGACAAGATCGATGCGGCCGAGGGTGAAGAGAAAGAGCGTCTGATCGAGCTGCGCGGAAAGATCCTCAACATCACCTCCGCAATCGACAAACAGATCCAGGCCCAGGTGGAGCAGAGCCGCCAGCTGCTGAACCAGATTCTCCAGTCGGAGAACATCGAGCAGGCCACCGAGCAGCACTTGCCGGAAATTGACGAGTTCTTCATGGAAGCGCTCAACGCCGAGCTGCAGCAAGCCCGCTCGCAGGGGGATCTGGAGCGTATCGGTAAACTGCAGCGGGTCAACGCGGTGCTGGAAAAGGCCAGCACGCCCCCGCCGGAAGTCACCATGATCGAGCGGCTGCTCGAGGTGGAAGACGAAGATACCCGCCGCCAGATTCTGTCCGAGAATCCGGAAATGATCACGCCCGAATTCCTGCAGCTGCTCGGCGGGCTGGTCGCCCAGAGCCAGCAGCAGGAGCAGGACCCGACCGTGGCAGAGCGCCTGCAGCAAATTTACAGCCTGGCGTTGCGCTTCTCCATGGAGCAGCGCCTGAAAAGCTGATTTCTCAGCCCGCTTCTGAACCAGCCATGTCAGCGCCCGGGACGAACAGGACCGGGCGCTGCTGTGCCTGCCACAGGCGGCGGTACAGCCCTTCCCGGGCCAGCAGCTCGGCATGGGTGCCCCGCTGGACCACCTGCCCGCCCTCCAGCACCAGGATCTCGTCCATCCAGTCCATGCTCACCAGGCGGTGCGTCACCCAGATGACACTGTAAGGAGCCAGCGTTCGGGTGAGCACCTGCACCAGGTCGCGTTCAGTGTTCACGTCCAGGTTCGCGGTGGGCTCATCCAGCAGGTACAGGTCCGCCTTCTGAAGCAGCGCCCGCGCCGCCAGCAGCCGCTGCCGTTCTCCGCCGCTGATCTGCGCGCCGTGCTCGCCCAGCCAGGTGTCCAGCCCCTCTGGCAGGTTCCTGGCCCACTCCTGCAGCCCCGTAAGGGCCAGCGCATCCCACAACTGGTCCTCATCCGCGCCCGGGTCAGCCAGCAGCAGGTTGTAGCGCAGCGTGCCGTTGAAAATGTAGCCGTTCTGCGAGATCACCGCCATCATCCGCCTCAGGCTGGCCGGGGAGTACGCCTGAACTGGCCGGCCGCCCAGACGGATCTCGCCGTACTGCACCTCCCAGAAGCGGACCAGCAGGTGGAACAGCGTGCTCTTGCCCGCGCCGCTCGGCCCCACGATGGCCAGCTTTTTACCGTACGGCAGGTCAAACGAAAGGTCCCTCAGCACATCGCCCGCGCCGCCCGGGTAGGCGAAGCACAGGCCCTTCACGCTCAGCCGCGGCAGGACGGGCAGCTCGGCCGGGGAGGCTGGTTCGGCGACTTCCGGCCCGGCATCCACCAGTTCAAACAGCCGCCGGGCTGCTTCCAGACTTTTTTCAAGCTGCTGCGCCGCCAGCGCCAGCGGGCTGACCGATTCAAACGACGCCAGCGCTGCGACCACGAATACCGCCAGCTGGTGGCCGGGAACCTCGCCCGCCCGAACCAGCGGCGCGGTGATCCACAGCACCGCGAGCATGGTCAGCAGCGAAACCAGCAGCCCGAGCGCGTTGAAAGCCGCCGCCGTCCAGTCCAGCCGCGCCCGCCGCCGCAAATAGTCTTCGTCTAACCGCTCCGCCCGCTGCAAGAAGGCCTGTTCCTGCCCCCAGGCGGCCAGATCGCTCAACCCCTGCAGTCCCTCCACCAGCGCCGCGTTCAGCCTCGCCCGGCTGGCTGCCAGCCCGTCCGCCAGCGGACGGCTGACCCGCCGGGATACCGCCGGCAGCACCGCCCCGGCGATGAACAGCCCAGCCGCCACCGCCGTTCCCAACAGCGGCGCATACTGGCCGAAATACAGGCTGACACCCAGACCGGTGACCAGCGCCACCAGCGGCGGCGATACCACCCGCACGTAGAAATCCTCCAGCGTTTCCACGTCGCGGATGGACCGGGAGAGCAGGTCTCCGCTCTGGTACCCCTGCAGCCGGGCCGGGGCCAGCGGCTCCAGCTTCTGGAAGAACCAGGCACGCAGCTGCGCCAGCAGGCGGAAATTGACCGAATGCGATACCAGCCGCTCCAGGTAACGGAACACCGCCCGGCTCAGGCCGAAAAAGCGCACGCCGACAATCGCCACCTGCAGTTCGGCTATGGAAGGGCGCAGCGCAGCCCGGGCGATAATGTCCGCCGACAGCCCAAGCAAGCCGATACCGCTGGCCACGGCGGCCACGCCCAGTGCAATCGCAAGAAGCACCTCCCGCCAGAACGGCCGCAGGAAGCCCAGCAGGCGTGCCACTGCCCTCATGGCTCCACCTCCAGGCTCCCCAGCATCCCGGCGTACAGCCCGCCGCCCCGGGCCAGCTGCTCGTGCCGCCCCTGCTCGACGATCCGGCCCGCCTGCATCACCAGGATCTGGTCGGCGTGCAGCACCGTCGGCAGGCGGTGCGCGACGATCAGCAGTGTGCGTCCCTGGCGCAGGCGCTGGATGGCCGCTTCGATCATGGCTTCCTGCTCTGCGTCCAGGTAGGCGGTCGGCTCGTCAAAGATTACCAGCGGAGCATCCCGCAGGAAAGCCCTTGCGATGGCCAGCCGCTGAGCCTGCCCGCCGCTCAGCCCCTTCCCGCCTTCACCCAGCATGGTGTCCAGTCCGTGCGGCAGGGAGTCGACATAATCCTCCAGCTGCGCCTGCCTGACGGCCTGCCGCAGCTGCTCCTCACTGGCCTCCGGACAGGCGATGCGCAGGTTTTCCGCGATGGTGCCGGTGAACAGCGCCGGCCGCTGAGGAACCCAGGCGACCTGCCGGCGCCAGTCCGCCAGGGGAAGATCGTTCAGCGGCACCTCGTTGACCAGAATCCGGCCTTGCTGCGGGTCGATGAAGCGCAGCAGCAGCTGGGTGACGGTCGTCTTCCCCGTCCCGCTGGAGCCGACCAGCGCGCTCAGCTGGCCGGGGCGCAGCTCAAAGCTCAGGTCCTGCACGGCAGCCTGCTCGCGTGATGGGTAGCAGTAGCTCACCTGCTCAAATCGGATGGAAAACGGCGGGCATGGCAGGTGGGGCCGCCCGGGATTAACCTCCAGGTCCACCTCCGGCTGCGCATCCAGCACCTGATAGATTTTCTCCGCCGCGGTCAGCCCGCTCATGCTGGCGTGAAAGCGCACCCCGAGCTGGCGCAGCGGCGCGTAGAACTCGGGCGCCAGCAGCAGGATGAAAAAGGCCGGCTGAAACTCGATGCCGCCGTAAAGCAGCCGCAGTCCGATCTGGACGGCGACGATGGCTGTGGAGATGGTCCCGATGAACTCCAGCACCAGCGCGGAAAGAAAGGCCACCCGCAGCACGCTCATGGTGGTCTGGCGGTAGCGCTCCCCCACCGCGGCGATGCGCCCGGCCTGATCACTGCGGCCCAGCAGCTTGAGCGTGGTCAGCCCCTGCAGGGTGTCCAGAAAGAACGCGCTCATCCGCCGCAGGGCGGTCCACTGCTGCCGGGTGTGCCGCTCTGCCAGCTTGCCGATCAGCACCATGAAAACCGGGATGAGCGGCGCGGTCAGCACCAGCACAAGGCCCGAGAGGGGATCGCGGGGGAACACCGCCGCCAGGATCGCCAGCGGAATCATCGCCGCCCAGAACACCTGCGGCAGGTACTGGCTGAAGTAGCGCTCCAGCTCGTCCACGCCCTGCAGCGCGGCCAATCCCAGGTCGCTGGTCTGCTCACCGCGGACGTAAGCCGGCCCCAGCCGGACCATATGCTCCAGAAGCTCGCGCCGCAGCCGGGCGCNNCGCGCCGCAGCCGGGCGCCCATGTCCCGGCCGAGGCGGCTGGCCAGCCCCTCGGTCAGAAAGGCCGCCAGTGACCGCAGCAGGATAAGCGCCAGCAGCCCAATGACCAGCCGCATGAGCGCCGGTACATCCATTCCGCCGAGAAAAACACCGTTCACCGCCTGGCTGAGCCACCAGGCCTGCCCGATCAGCAGCAGACCGCCCAGCAGGCCCATGCCCACCACCCTGCCGAACAGACCGGCAGTGGAAGCGGCAAGGCGTATCAGGCGGCGATCGATGTTCATGAACGCGTTTCAAGGAGCTGTGAATGGATTGGCCCGGAGGGCCGGCTGCGCAGCCGTCAGATCAGTGCTGGCTGGCTTTGATGCGCTTCTCGACTTCGGCAAAGGCCTCGCTGGTGGCCAGTACCAGCATGGTATCACCCGGTTCCAGCACAGTCCCGCCGGTGGGGATGATCATGTCATCGTGCCGGGCAATGAGCACCACCAGGAAGTGCTGCGGCAGCCCCAGCTCGACGATGGCCTTGCCGGCCAGATTCGAGTTAGCGCCGACGTGCAGTTCCCTCAGCTGGTTGGTGTACCCGCCGGTGGGGCTTTCCTCAATGGGGAAGGTGCGCACCGGCCTCGGCACCTCATCCACCTTCAGCAGGCGGGCAACCCAGGGAATAAGCGGCCCCTGCGCCAGCACTGAGGTCAACACGACGAAGAACACCAGGTGGAAAATTGTGTCCGACTGCGGGATGTTCGCCAGCAGCGGGAAAGTCGCCAGCACCACCGGCACCGCGCCGCGCAGGCCCACCCAGGCGACGAAGGTCTTCTCATTGAGCTTCAGCGGCGAGAAGATCAGCGTCAGAAACACGCTCGCCGGCCGGGCGATGAACATCAGAATGAAGGACAGCAGCAGGCCAGGTCCGGCGATCGCCGGCAGCTGAGAGGGGAACACCAGCAGGCCCAGGGTGAGGAACAGAGCGATCTGCATCAACCAGGCCATGCCGCTGAAAAAGCGCAGGATACTGCGGCGGTGGATAAACTCCGCCTTGCCCAGCAGCAGGCCGATCAGGTACACCGAGAGAAAGCCGCTGCCGCCCAGCGCGCCCGGCAGTCCGTACCCCAGGAAGACAACCGTCAGGCCCAGTACCAGGTAGAGACCGTCATACCCCAGGCGGATGTGATTGAAGATATGCACCGCCAGCCGGCCAATGACAATGCCGAATATGGCCCCGATCCCCATCTGCTTGATGAACAGGGGAACCAGCTCCAGGAAGGTCACATCCGGCAGGGTGAGCAGCTGGACCATGCCGATGGTGAGGAAGACCGCCATCGGGTCATTGCTTCCGGATTCCAGCTCGAGCAGCGCCCGGATTTTCGGCTTCAGGTGCACGCCCTTCGAGCGCAGAATGGAGAACACCGCGGCCGCATCCGTGGAGGACACGATGGAGCCCAGCAGCATGCCCTCCAGCAGGGTGAAATCGGTCAGATAATAGGCCGCCACCCCCATCACCACCGCGGTGAAGGCCACGCCAACCAGCGCCAGCGGGATGGCCTCCTTCATCACCGGGCGGATGCTGTTCCATTCGGTGTCCAGGCCGCCCGAGAACAGGATGATGGCCAGGGCAACAACGCCGATGTTTTGCGCCAGGCGTGCGTCAGTAAATGCCAGCCCGCCGATTCCATCGGACCCGGCCAGCATACCGATGACCAGGAACAGGAGCAGCGCTGGAACACCAACACGATCCGATATCTTACTTGCGTAAATGCTAATCAGTAAGAGCAGTGACAGGATGAGTAGCGCAACTTCGATGCTGATCAATCGTCTATCGCCTCATTGCTTTCTTAAGATTCTCGATCGCCTCGACCGGGGTCGGGTCCGTTTCGTAAGCCATGGCCAGGTAATAGGACACGTAATCGCCAAAGTGGACCGCCGTCCACAACTGCTCCAGGGCGGTGGCGCCTTTCGCATGGTATACGTCGGTGGTGATGCCCTGCAGCATGAAGCCCTCACGGGTCAGGTTGGACCGCAGGTTATTGCGCCGGTGATCCGAGGCTGCCTGCAGGAAGATCACCATGTTCTTCGCCAGCAGGTCCTCGGGGAAAAGCACCCCGGCCAGCGTGTTGTGGTCCGCTTCGGGAAGAACCTCGAAATTCGCCACCGCTTTCGAGATCTCGTTGATCTGGGTCTTCCAGCGCCGCGCGACCGGGGCCATCAGGTCAGACCCGACGACCGTCACGATCCTGCCCATCATCTGACCGGCCAGGCGCTTGGCCGGATTTTTCGCCAATGGGACATCGGCCTTGATGGTCTCCTGCTGCTGGCGCATGGCGTTAACCGCCGCCTTCACCTCGCCGGATACGTTTTCGACCAGCCCCAGCTTGACCAGCGCCGCCAGCAGCAGCGCGAAAGAATAACCGACCGCTGCACGCGGCTGCCCCTTGTGTTCAAAGATCCACAGCGGCACCCCGGCTTCGCGGGCCTTTTCCGCCAGCATGCCGCCGGTCGCGATCGCCAGCACGCGGCAGCCATTGCTCACCGCGCGATCGAAGGCTGAGAGTGTCTCCTCAGTGTTGCCGGAATGCGAGGAAGTAATCACCAGCGTCTCCGGGCCTCGCGCCCAGCCCGGCAGGTCATAATCCCGGTGAACGGTGATGGGCACCGGCAGGCGGTCGTTCAGGTAGGCGGCCAGCAGGTCTGCGCCAATGGCCGAGCCCCCCATGCCCGCCACCAGCACCCGTTCGATCCCGCGCATACCTTCCAGCGGCTGCGCCCCGCCGGTTACCCAGGCCTGTTCGAGCTGGTCCGGCAGCGTGTCGATATGATGCAGCATGTTCGATGGGTCAAAATTCTGAAATCGGTTCGATTCATCAAGGTTAATCATATGGGTATCTCCATCGTGAAATGACGGATAACTGGCTCAATTGTTAGGGTTTGGAATGAGGAAGGAAAGGCACCCCCCTTGATGCCAGAGGTGGATCGCCGCTCCTTCATTTTATTATAAAAATGGGCTCGAACCGACGATAGAAATAATAAATCCTCAATTTTCACATGCATTTAAGACAATTTAGATAGAATATGATATATGACAGGGCAGTGAGGAGGGTGTATGCTTTCAGGCGACACGCCGGTTCAATATCACCGTTACAGCCCGCAGGGGTGGCAGGTCATGGATGCGCGCGTCATCACCGAAGCGTCAGTCTCCCTGACCGTCAACGGGCAGGAGTGGCTTTCCTTCAGCTGCACCCCCACCCAACTGGAAGCCCTGGCAGTCGGCTTCCTGTTCAACGAGGACCTGATACGCAACCCGGCGGAGGTGGCCGACGTGCGTGTCTGCGAGCGCGGGGACAACGTGGACGTCTGGCTGCACCACAGCATTGAAAAGCCGAAGCAGTGGCGGCGCACATCCGGCTGCGGCGGAGGCATCACCGGTGTGCTCCAGCCGCGGTCTGCCAGCGTCACCCCATCACCGTTTTCCATCTCCCCGGACCGCATACTGGCGGGGATGGAGCTGCTGTTCAGCGCGCAGGAAATCTACCGCCAGACGCGGGGCATTCACTGCTCCGTATTGAGTGACGGTGACCGGGTCATCGCTCAGGCGGAAGACATCGGCCGCCATAACACCCTGGATAAACTGGCCGGGCTGCTGCTGCTCCAGGGCATCATCCCTTCTGCGCCGCTGGTGCTGACCACCGGCCGCATCAGCTCCGAGATGATGCAGAAGTCGCTGCGCCTGGGGGCCAGTGTAGTCGTCTCCCGGACGGCAGCCTCTTCACAGGCCATCGCCCTGGCCGAGGCGGCGGGAGTCACCCTGGCAGGCTATGCCCGCCGGAACCAGATGTTCGTCTATACGCACCCGGAGCGCCTGCAGGACATGGAACCGGTTACCCCGGGTCTGGCGAATAATGGACATTCCCGGCGGTAAGCGAACGCGCAAGCTGTTCCGCCGCGGCGAACTCTTCCGGCGTGTTGACGTTCTGGAAGGCCAGGAGGTCCGGGTCGTACCGGCGCAGCTCATCCACGCCCATGGTGAGCACCTTCACCACCGGCAGCCAGGAAATCATGCGCCGCTGGCCCTGCTCCAGGGCCGTTTTTACCGCCGACAGGCAGGCCTCCCGCCGGAAGACCGTTTTCCCGCCGACAGGCAGGCCTCCCGCCGGAAGACCGCGTGAAACGGCTCGTATCCCTCCCCGGAATGAGGGATGACCACGTCCGCATCCCCCTCCTCCAGCAGCGCGAACTCCGCTTCCAGCAGCCGGGCACTGGCAAAGGGCATGTCACAGGCCACCATGCCCACCCACGGGGTGTCCGCCCGGGCCAGCGCGGTGTACAGGCCGCCCAGCGCGCCGAATCCCGGCAGCAGGTCCGGGTACAGCGGCAGATCGAGGAAGGCGAAGCTCTCCGGCTCGTTGGTCACCACGAAGCGCTTGCCCGCCACAGGCTGCAGCTGCTCGATTACCCGCTCGATCAACGGGCGGCCCAGGAACGGCATCAGGGCTTTGTTGGCCCCCATGCGCGTGGACTCACCCCCGGCCTGAATCACAACAGTTCTCATCCAAAAAGTATACTATACTCATCCTATAGGTCTACTGGCTTCCATCCGATTATGGTCGTGACTGCCGCTCTGAGCAATTGACGAGCGGTTTGCTGGCAAACAAGGGGACATCAAACCAGCCAAAGAAGGAGAAGCATGACCGACATCGACCTTTCTCTACTCACTCCCGTGTTGGAGAAATATGGCCCGCAAGGACGCACCGCGCTGCTGCCCGCCCTGCACGCTGCCCAGGATATCTACGGTTACATTCCTGAGCCGGTCGCGGCTTCCATTGGCATGGCGCTCAACGTCCCGCTGGCCGATGTCTATGGCGTTATCGATTTCTACGCCATGTTTTACCGCGCCCCGGTCGGCGAGACCCACATTCACGTGTGCAATGACCCGGCCTGTGCCTTCGCAGGCGCCGACTCCGTGTTCAAACGCATGACACAGACAAGCACCATCAACGGCGGAACCGGGGAAATGCGCGTCACCGTCGAGCTGGCCCCCTGTCTGGGCCTGTGCGAGCATGCTCCCGCGGTGCTGGTGCAGGAGAAACCCGCCGGCCGGACGCAGGTGCAGAGCTGGAAGGACCTGGTCAGGGGCAGCATCCCCCACCAGCGCTCGATTGTCGGCGGTGACATCCGCCTGCTGACCCGGAACTGCGGCAAAAACCGTACCACCTCGCTGGAAGAATACGAAGACAGCGGCGGCTACGCCGGCCTGCGCAAAGCGCTCAGCCTCTCTCCGGCCGAAGTGATCGCCGAGGTGAAAGCCTCCGGGCTGGTGGGCCGCGGCGGGGCCGCTTTCCCGACCGGGGTCAAATGGGAAGCGACCGCCAGCGCCCCGGGCGACCCGCACTATGTGGTCTGCAACGCCGATGAAGCCGAGCCGGGCACCTTCAAGGACCGGGTGATGATGGAAGACGATCCCCACCGCGTGCTGGAGGGACTGATCATCGCCGGGTACGCTGTGGGCGCCCGCAAGGGGTACATCTACGTCCGCGGCGAGTACATCCAGGCCTACCACACGCTGGAGGAGGCCCAGGAAGAAGCGGAGGCGGCCGGCTATCTGGGGGAGAACATTCTGGGAACCGATTACAGCTTTGAGATTGAGATCCGCCGCGGCGCCGGCGCTTATATCTGCGGGGAGGAGACCGCCCTGTTCGAGTCCATCGAAGGCAAACGCGGGTTCCCGCGGGTCAAGCCGCCCTTCCCCACCACCCACGGGCTGTTCGGCCAGCCCACCGCCATCAACAACGTCGAGACGCTGGCCAACGTGCCCCTGATTATGACCATCGGCGCAGAGGCCTACCGCCAGATGGGCACGGAGAAATCCCCCGGGCCGAAGCTGTTCTGCCTGTCGGGTGACGTCGTCCGCCCGGGGTTGTATGAAGTGCCTTTCGGGGTGACCTTCCGCCATTTGCTCTTTGACCTGGCCGGCGGCCTGCGACCGGGCCGGGAGTTTCGCGGCGCGCTGTTCGGCGGTGCCGCAGGCGCCTTCGCCACCCCCGATCACCTGGACGTGGTGCTGTCCTTCGAAAACCTGCGCGCCGCCGGGCTGCCACTCGGCTCGGGCGTGATCACCGTATTTGACGACACGCGCGACCTGTACGACATCCTGCTGCGCCTGAGCCGCTTCTTTGCCGAGGAGTCCTGCGGCAAGTGCTACCCCTGCCAGATCGGCACTCAGCGGCAGCACGAGATCCTGGTGCGCATGGCCGGCGGTGACATCCGCCCGGAGGATTACCAGCGGCTGACCGATATTGGCCGGACGATGACCGATTCCTCGCTGTGCGGCCTGGGCCAAACGGCGGCCTCTGCCGTGCTAAGCGCCATGAAATACTGGCCCCAGTACTTCACCACCCGGCAGGCCTGAAGGATAGGAGGGACACCCGATGGACGAATCGATCAAGCTGACCATCGACGGGCAGCCCGTCACGGTACCGGCCGGAGTCACCCTGCTGCAGGCGGCTGAAATGGCGGGTATCACCATCCCCACCATCTGCTACCACGTCGCCACCACCTCAAACGCGCTGTGCCGCATCTGCGTGGTGGAGGTGGAAGGCGCGCGAACGCTGGTTCCCTCCTGCGTGGCGAAAGCTGCGGACGGCATGGTTGTTCACACCGACAGCGAGCGCGTGCGCCTGTCCCGCCGGACGATTCTGGAGATGCTGGTCTCCTCCGTCGACCTGTCCGAAGCGCCGGAGATCCAGACCATGATGGCCGAATACCAGGCCGACCCGCAGCGCTTCCCCGACGCGGAGCGCCGCGAGCCGCCAGTGCTGGACGACAACCCGATGTACATCCGCGATTACGCCAAGTGCATCCTGTGCTGGCGCTGCGTGCAGGTCTGCGCCGAGGATGCACAGTACACCTTCGCGCTCAACTTCAGCGGCCGCGGCTACGAGACCCAGATCGGCACCTTCTACGATCACCCCATGCCGGAGACCACCTGCGTGTTCTGCGGCCAGTGCGTGGGCGTGTGCCCCACCGGAGCGCTCAAGCCCAAGCGCGAATGGCTGCTGGAACAGGGCTATTCTCCGGATGAAGTCATGGAACTGACCCGGACCGATCGCCGCCGGAGACGGCGGGACTCGATCGAGTAACCGGATGGGAGGTATGCGATGATTCAGCCCGACCGGATTGTATCCACCACCTGCCCCTACTGCGGCGTGGGCTGCAACCTGCGCGTGCACGTCAGGGACAACACCATCTACCGGGTGACCAGCCCCTTCGATGCCGTGGTGAACAAGGGCAACCTGTGCGTCAAGGGCCGCTTTGGCTACGATTTCATCTATCACAAGAAGCGCATCACCACGCCCCTCATCCGCAAAGTTCCACAGAAACCCGGGCAGCGCACCCAGGCCTTCGACCGCTCCGAGTGGCGCGAGGTGAGCTGGGATGAAGCCCTGGACTACACCGCCGACCGCATGGTGGAAATCTACCAGCGGGACGGCTCGCACGCCATGGCGGTGTACTGCTGCGCCAAAGCCACCAACGAGGACAATTACCTGCTGCAGAAGCTGTTCCGCGCGCTGTTCCGCACCAACAACGTGGACCACTGCACCCGCCTGTGCCACGCAGCCAGCGTGGTGGCGCTGCAGATGGCCATTGGTTCAGCCGCCATGAGCAACACCGCCTCCGAGGTGATCCTTTCGGACGTGTTCCTGCTGACAGGCTCCAACACCACAGAAAACCACCCCATCATCTCGCTGCAGATGAAGGCCGCGGTGGAAAAGCACGGCGCGAAGCTGATCGTGGTGGACCCACGCCGAATTGAGATGGTCAACTGGGCCACCCTGTACCTGCCAATGAAACCCGGCAGCGATGTGCCGCTCTTCTCGGCCATGGCCCACGTGATCATCAAGGAAGGCCTGATGGACCGGGAGTTCATCGAGCAGCGCACCGAAAACTTCGAAGCGTTCGCTCAATCGATGGAGAAGTTCACCCCCGAATACGCCGAACAGATTTCCGGGGTGAACCGCAATCTGATCATCGACGCGGCGCGTATGTACGGCTCCGCCGAGCGGGCGGCCATCTTCTGGGCGCTGGGCATCGCCGAATCGACCCACGGCACCGCCAACGCGCTCAGCCTGATCAACCTGGCGCTGCTGACCGGCAACCTGGGCAAGCCGGGCACCGGCCTGAACCCGCTGCGCGGCCAGAACAACGTCCAGGGCGCTTCGGACTCAGGCGCCATGCCCTGGCACTACCCCGGCTATCAGGAAGTCGATGTGGAAGAAAACGCCCGCCGCTGGGAGGAACTGTGGAACATTGAACCGGGCGGTTTGAACCGGGAGCGCGGCCTGACCACCACCGAGATCCTGGGCGCGGCGCATCCAGGCGGTGTGCGCTCGCTGTACATCATGGGCGAAAACCCGATGATGTCCGAGCCGAACCTTAACGCCACCCGCAAGCACATGGAGAACCTGGAGTTCATCGCCGTCCAGGACCTGTTCATCAACGAATCCGGCGCATTCGGTGATGTCTTCCTGCCGGCGGCCGCCGCTTTCGAGAAGGACGGCACTTTCACCAACACCGACTTTCACCAACACCGACCGGCGGGTGCAGCGCGTGCGTAAAGCGGTCGATCCACCCGGTCAGGCCCGGCCGGACTGGGAGATCATCTGCGACCTGGCCGCCCGCATCGAAGCCCGACTGGGACGGCCCAACAGCGCCTTCTGGGCATACCGCCATCCGGAAGAAATCATGCTCGAGATGGGCCGGGCCGTGCCCGCCTACGCAGGCGTGCGCTATGAGCATCTGGAACCGGTCGGGCCGCAAACCCCGGTTCCAACACCGGGCCATCCCGGCTCGCCCTACCTGTACGCTGATACCTTCCCGCGCGGCAGGGCCAAATTCCACCCACTGGAATATGTCCCCAACGCGGAAATGCCGGATGACGAGTACCCGCTGGTGCTTTCCACCGGCCGCGTGCTCGAGCACTGGCACGGCGGGACCATGACCCGCAACTCCAGCCTGGACGAGCTGCACCCGGTCGCCCTGCTGGACATTCACCCCGAGGACGCCGAACGCCTGGGCATCTGCCACCTGGACCCGGTCCGGATCACTTCACGGCGCGGCTCGGTCGTCGCCCGGGCCAAAGTGACCGAGAAAGCCAACGTCGGCGTGGTGTTCCTACCCTTCCACTACCGGGAAGCCGCAGCCAACCTACTGACCAACGACGCGCTTGATCCCCAGGCCAAAATCCCCGAGTACAAGGCCGGGGTGGTGCGGGTCACCAAAGCGCGCTGGGAAGAGCTGCCCACGGACGATTACCAGCCGCGCGGCCGCTACTGAGGTCACACGCCCTGTTGAGGGCGGTTAACAAGTACGGGGCTGTCGGTTTAGATGACAGCCCCGTTTCCGTTTCACTCTACCGGTTGGGTTCCTTGACGATCGCCCGCAGCAGCTCGAGGAACTCGGTCCATTCCTCCTCGAAGAAATGCAGGGTGACATTGTTCAGCTCGAGATGGTACGTGCTCTCGCCATCCGGCTCATCAGCGCGCCAGGCCATGTAGTTCTCGGTCTCGGCCAGGGTCGCGGTCTTCGGATCCATCGGATTGGTCATAGCGGCCTCCTTCACAGGGCGTTTAGTATAGTACTCCATTATGCCACAGCCGGAAATACCACAGGTACCGCCGGCCCGTTAAGATATTGACTAGATCGACGGTTTGCGCGTGCGTTTCACCCTGCGGGCCACTGCCTGCCTGGCCTGCTGCAGGGCTGTGATGCGCTGCTGCCACTGCGCTTTGATCTGATCCTGAATTGGTGGCAGCGGCGGCGCTTCGCCGCGTTGGAAATCCTCCCAGGGATCCAGGTCGAACATCTTCTTGCCGATGTAGGTGATCACCAGCTTGAGCGTGGCAAGTACCGGAGAGGCGAACACCATGCCGATGATGCCGAACAGGTTGGCTGACACGATCGCTGCCACCATCACCGCCGCCGGGTGAACCTTCAAAGCGCTGCCCATCATGCGCGGCGTGACGTAATTGTCCATGAAGATGTCCACCAGCAGCGCGATCCCGACCACGACCAGAGAATAGGCCAGCGGTTGCAGCCCGAACAGGGTCGTCCCCTGCAAGAACGACACAAGGCCGTAGGTGACCCAGGTGACCCCGGGGCCGATATACGGGACAAACCGCGCCAGTCCAGCCAGCAGGGCCAGCCCGTAATAGAAGCGGACACCCAGAACCCCCAGCAGGAGGACGTAAATCCCCACCGTGATCAGGAAGAGGGTCAGCTGCCCGCGCAGGAAGGCGTTCCAGATGCGGCCCAGCTCCTCGCCCATGCGGTTGATGTCTTCCTGATAGCCAGGAATGCGGACCTGAATTAGCTTTTCTCGCATCCCACCGGAATCGGCCAGCAGGAAGTAGGAGATCAGCAGGCTGAACAGAATCCAGCCGACGATGGACACCGCGCCGGAAGCGATCGCACCCACCAGCGATCCCAGCTCGCTGAGCATGGGCTGCACCACCCCCAGGATGGAGTTGGTGATATCGTCCAGATTGAGCTGGTTGAAGTCCAGCACGAACATGCCGAACAGATCGATTCGCGTCTGGCTGAGCTGGTCGATGAACTCGGGAAATTCGCGTACCTGCCGCTGCAGGAAGGTGATCAGGCTCTGCACCTGCTCAACCAGCGCCAGGCCGGAGGCGGTCAGCGAGCCGATGATGATCATCAACAGCAATAAATACAGCAGGGTGACGGCAAACCGCCAGGAAATTCGGACTCTGCGAACGATCAGGCTGGCCAGGGGGTACATCAGGTAGGCCAGGACGAAGGAGGCCAGGATGGGGCCGATAATCTGGCGAAAGCGCAGCAGCAGCCCGCCGGTGATCGCCACCAGCGTGATGGCCACGACCATCTTGGTCGTGCTGCTCCATCGCGGGGAGTTGGAAAATCGCGGCGTGCGGTCCAGTCCGGGTTCGTTCACGGCTCACATCCAGCGCATATTAGCGGCCTGCCGGCAGGAAGGGCAATCAGGGAAAATCAGGGGCAGTATCCCTCGACAAACATGTTGACAATCCCCGGGAACAGGGTGCAGTACAGGTCCAGAAAATCGACCACCGCAAAGACCAGACAGGGAATCAGCAGGCAAACCACCACAACAACCAGAATGATGACCGTGGTCGAGACCGGACGCCGGGCGGCCGGAGCTTCTGCGGCTTCATAGCCATATGCCGGGTTCGGCTGGCCCTGATATGGAGGCGGTGGCGGCGGGACGGCTTGCCCCTGATACGGCGGCGGAGGGGGTGCAGCCTGGCCCTGGTAGGGCGGCAGTGGAGCGGGTTCCGGCGGCGGAGTATATGCCTGCGGCGCTTCCCAGGTTTCGACCGGCGGAAGGGGTTCATGCGGCTCCGGCGCTGCGTCCTCCGCAGGGCTGGCCGGCGCGGGCGCATCCTCCGCTAGAACTGCTTCGAACACCAGGTGCGTGTGCTCCCCCAGTGTGATCACGTCTCCGGCCCGCAGGAAGGCGGCCGCGGTGAGGCGCTGCCCGTTGACCGAGGTGCCGTTGGTGGAGCCGAGGTCTTCAATCAGGTAGGCGTTCCCCTGCACAAAAACCCGCGCGTGCCGGCGGGAGACTTCGGGGTCTTCCACCACCAGGTCATTCGCCAGGTCCCGGCCGATAAAGATTTCGTCCTTATCCAGATGGAACGGCTGCCCGGCACGCGGACCTGTACGCATCACCAGACGGTATGGGGAACTCATCGCGCCTCCTCGATGTTCGGATGATGGAATAAGTGTAGTCCGTTTGAAATGGGCTGTCAACGAAATGGACGTTCGCCTCGAGGAACTACCCGGCCGCGGGCATCAGAGCCTGCAGATCGCGGTAGCCAATCACCTGCAGCCCGCTGTCCCGCAGGAAGGCCCGCATGCACTCGTCGCTGAAGACGATAAAATCGGCTGTGCGGCAGGCCCAGTCCGGGGTAATGGCCCGCAGCTCGGGCGTGTCCATGGCCGGATGAATGATAAAATGGGTAATCCCGGGCGGCAGTTGCTGCAGGAGCGCCCGGGTCCGCTCCGGGCGGTTCTCAGGCGTATCCAGGGGAACCATGACCACCTGGTCCAGCAGGGGCACGCCCTGGTCTTCCAGGTCCGCGCAAAGGCCCGCCGCCGCTCGGGCAGTGGTCTCGTCCAGCCCCAGGCTTCGCCAGCCGGCGTCGTCCAGCCGGGGCAGCATGGGCGGCAGCCGGTAAGACAGCGCCAGGTGCAGATAGGCCGGGATGAACTTCAGGTGGGCCACCGCGCCCATGTGCGTGTCGAGGTGCGTCGGCCGCATGCCGGCAGCCAGCGCCCTGTCCACCTGGGCTTTCATCTCGATTTCCGCGGCCTCGGGGTCAGCCAGCCGCTGGACGGAAGCGCTGTCGCGGTGGAAACAGCCCTGCTCATCCAGCAGGCCCGTGTCCCGGTCCCGGGTGGAAACCGGTCCCCAGCGGTATTTTTCCCACTCCGAGGTGAGGGTCAGGTGCACGCCAGCGTCGATCTCCGGGCGTTGGCTGCACAGGCGGGCAGCCTCCAGGAACCAGGGGCAGGGCACCATCACCGAGCCAGAGGATACCAGACCGGTCTCCCAGAGGTTCTGAAAGGCGGCCACACTGGCCTGGCACATGCCCACATCGTCCACGTGCAGGATCACCAGGCGGTCGCGTTCGTCAAACCCCAACTTCCGCAGGACTGGATTCGGCTGCATTGCACACCTCGCTGAATGAATGGGTCATGAAAGGCCTTCACCAGTCATTATAGCCGCTGAGAATGTAAAAAACCCCCTCCAGAGAGAGGGTTTCCGGGTGAAAAAGAACCCCGCCGTGCCGCATGGTGCAAAGTTTTGAACCTGGAAAAACCAGGTGCGGGACCGTCCACCTCAGCTCTGCCTTGGCTCCAGCCTATCGCATACCCGCGGTGAGCCCGGTCCCTATTTGAAGAGTGTTGGCCCAAAACCGGAAAGCACTCACACGCACACAGCAGGGTATCTCTCTTATACCACAAGAATCAGCAAATGTGGAGTCAATGTCGAGAGGGTCAATCAAGAAAGGCCATCACGGGCAGAGTATGGCAAATGCTCGCAATTGATACAGTTTATGTAATTGGTGGATGGTGTCCGGGTGTACCACTGGCTTGACTTTGCCTCCTCCACTGGCTATACTGACTGTAACGGGGGATTCCTCTCCA
>CZCB01000547.1_pt1 | contig 56086 bp, 53 predicted proteins | sample 591991 | NCBI WGS metagenome assembly CZCB01 (sample SAMEA3556809, study PRJEB10932) | anaerobic digester metagenome
TTCAAAGAACAATTTTAAATAACAGCTTCGTTTTTTAAACCAATAATCATTGGTTTATTAGGTGTGCATTTTTTTATTATTAGTTTTTCAAAAAATATTTAATATTATTTTGCTAAAATCTATTGACTTTAATTAGCTGGTCTTTAATTAATATTTTTATGTAAAACTTATTTTTCTCTTAAGATAATTAAGAGATTTGAAGAAAGTATGTAGTTTATATTCTTAGTTTTTATTATTCCAATATTCTTTATCTTGATGAAAATTGTGTTCCTATGATATAATACAAATTGCTATTAGTACATAAGGACAATAAGAGAAGCAATGCCTTATATAATACCATAAATTATTTGAAATTAAAATAGTTTGATTATAAAAATAATTTACATATTATTATATTTATGTTTGTGCTTTCATAATATCATGTAAAATGAATATTGTACATATTATAAATAACCAATTTCGGCATATTGCCTTTAATAAAATAGTTATTTCAAACAAATATTTAATTAATTTAGGTGGTGTAAAATGGACCAGACAGATGCAAAAATTATAAGTATATTACAGCATGAAGGAAGAATCTCCATGAAGGATTTGGGAAAGAAAGTATCCTTAAGTCCTCCAGCTGTAGCAGAAAGAGTAAAAAGATTAGAGGATATGGGCATAATAGAAGGTTATAGAGCTATAATAAACAATGAAAAGGTTGGTAAACCTATTTGCGTTCTAATAAATGCATCAATAAAACCTGAAAAACAGGACAGTTTTTTAGAATTTGCGAAAAAATCCGAAGAAATAGTGGAGTGTCATCACGTTACGGGACCTCACAGTATGATTATGAAAGCCTATTTAAGAGAAATGACCCACTTGGAAGAATTAGTGGGGAAAATTCAGTTTTATGGACATACGGAAACCTATATAATTATGTCAAGTCCTATAGTCGGTAAAGAAATTTAATTTTTTAACTTTACAAATAAATAGAATGATGAAGATATTATTAATAATCCTCCTATAATAGATAACCAATCGGGAACTTCTTTTAAAAAAAAGTATCCTAATAGGGAGGAAAAAATAATATTTGAATAATCATAAATAGATATTTCTGATGCAGGACACCCCCTGTAGGCAAAGGTAAGAGCAATTTGCCCCAAGGCAGCAAACAATCCTAACAATATTAATAACAATAATTCATAAAAGTTTGGAAGAGCAAATTCAAAAAAGAAAAAAGGTATGCAACTTAAAGAAGATAAAAGTGAAAAATAAAACACAGTAGTATAAGGGCTTTCTTTATCACCGATTAATCTGATGAAAATATAGGCGGCACCAGATAGAATAGCTGAAATAAATCCCGATAGGGCGGGAATAACAGAGAAATTAAACTGAGGCTTTATTACTAAAAGGGCACCTAGTACTGAGATTATAAGTACTAAAACCTTTGTTTTGTTGATTTCTTCTTTCAGAAGAAAATGTGCCAGTATCATTACAAANNCGGCAGCATCCGCTGCCAACATTTTTGTGGTAGCGTAAAAGAAAAATATTAAGCCTGTAAAACCGAATAAATAACGGTAGAAAAGATATTTTCGGTTTTCTTTAAAGCCCCAAAAATGCTCCATGTGTTTTTTGCCGTTTTTTATAAAAAATCCACGGGGACTGTCTATATTTTTCTTGATTATAAAGTAAGCTATAATAAGACATATAAAATTTCTGAAAAACACCTTTTCCATTAATGGTATTTGAGGCAATAACTTAACTATTATCTGCATTGCTGAAAAGGTAAGTGAAGAAAATAGCATTAATAAAATTGACTTGTTTTTTAAATTCATGATTAACTCCCAAATGTTTATTTATAATATGCTCAAATAAAGAAGTATTATTAGTCAGAAAATTGGGGTAGGTCATCTTCAAAAAAAGACATAGAATATTTTTGAATCTATGTTATAATGATAAAGTTATAAGACAGACTTATTAGGCATTAAGAAATGAGGTGTACCAATGATAAGAATTCAACAGGTAAAGCTACCTATAGAACATACAGAGGAAGATTTATATATAAAGGCGGCGGAAGCCCTAAGAGTTGAGATAGATAATATTAAGAAACTTTCTGTTTTCAGGAAGTCTGTAGATGCAAAAATAAAGAACGAAATACTATTTATATATACCTTGGATGTGGAAACAGACAGGGAAATAAAAATTTCAAAGAGAAATACCAATATTTCTTATGTGGAGCCCTTTGATTATGATTTGGATGCAAGTGGAGAAACAACTTTGAATAACAGGCCTGTGGTGGTGGGAAGTGGACCTTCGGGATTATTTTGTGCCCTTCTACTTGCAGAAAAAGGTTATAATCCTATAATCCTTGAAAGAGGAAAAAAGATGAAGGATAGAGTCAAGGATGTTGAAAAATTCTGGAAGGATGGAAATTTAAATTTAAATTCCAATATACAATTTGGAGAAGGTGGTGCCGGAACTTTTTCCGACGGTAAACTTGATACTTTAATGAAGGACAGTTCCAAGAGAGGTAAAAAAGTATTAGATGAACTGATAGAGGCAGGTTCTCCGTTTGAAATTACATACCTTAACAAACCTCATATTGGTACGGATATATTAAGGAATGTTTTTGTTGATATCAGGGATAAAATAATAAGTTTAGGAGGAACTTTCAGATTTGAAGAATGTGTAACAGACATTAGTATAAAAGATAATAAAATATATAGAGTTATTACGGAAAGCGATATTATAGAAACGGATGTATTGGTTCTTGCCATAGGTTCCAGTGCCCGAGATACCTATGAGATGCTTAGTGATAAATTGACCATGGAGGCAAAACCTTTTGCCATAGGAGTAAGAGTAGAGCACCCTCAAAATATGATAAATGAGGCTCAGTACGGCAAAATGGCAGACCATCCCAAATTAGGGCCTGCTGATTACAAATTTGTTCATAAATGCAGGAACGGAAGAAATGTTTACACCTACTGCATGTGTCCAGGAGGGGTAGTTACCGCTTCGGCTTCGGAGCCAGGGGGAGTTGTAACTAGTGGAATGGGTTTCTATGACAGGAACCTTGAAAATGCTAATGCTGCCCTTGTAGTTTCTGTAAACCCGGAAGATTTCGGAGGCTTAGAAGATCCATTAGCAGGTATAGAATTTCAGCGTAAGTGGGAAAGATTGGCCTATATGGAGGGAGGAGGAAATTATCGTGCCCCTATACAGCTTTTTAAGGATTTTGCAGAAAAGAAAATTTCTCAAAGCTTTGGAGAAATCTATCCCACCTATAGGCCAGGTTGCAATTTTGCTAATTTGTGGGATTGTCTGCCGGAATATGTATGCGAAAGTTTAGTTGAAGGGATAACAGCTTTTGGAAAATTACTTACAGGCTATGACAGACCGGACACTTTGCTTACGGGAGTGGAAACAAGGACATCTTCACCTGTAAGAATTGTAAGAGACGAAGAAATGCAAAGTAATATAAGAGGAGTTTATCCCTGTGGTGAAGGTTCCGGCTATGCAGGTGGAATTATGTCTGCTGCAATTGATGGACTTAAAGTGGCGGAACAAATTATTAAAACTTACAAACCTTTAAAGGAAATGAAATAGTATGAAAATAGCTGTTATAGGAGGAGGCGCCTCTGGACTGGTTGCGGCAATTGTTGCAGCAAGAAACGGTGCCCAAGTTTCTATTTACGAAAAATTAAACAGAGTGGGAAAGAAAATTTTAGCTACGGGTAATGGCAGATGTAACTTTACTAATATGAACTTATGCTTGGATTGTTATCACGGCAATATAAAGAAGGCACAGTCCGTAATGGAATTTTTTGATTTATATAAAACCTTGGAATTCTTTGAAGACTTAGGTATCCATCCCTATATAGATGAAAAAGGTAAGGTATATCCTAATTCCCTTCAGGCTTCAAGTATATTGGATGTATTAAGGTATGAGCTGAAAAGGCTTAATGTTGAAGAAAAAACAGATTTTAATGTAAGGGAGTTAAGGAAAAGTAAAGACAAATTCAGTATTATAGGAACGGATACTGTAACGGCAGATCGGATTATATTGGCTACAGGAGGAAAGGCAAGTCCCCAACTAGGCTCTGACGGAAAGGGATATGAATTGGCAAAGTCGTTTGGCCACTCAATTCTTGAACCTTTTCCTGCCTTGGTACAATTAAAATTGGAAGGAAAGTATTTCAAGAGAATGGCAGGAATAAAGTTTGATGGTCTGGTTAAGGGATATTCAGGTGATAAATTAATTAGAGAAGAAGAAGGGGAAATACTATTTACTGACTACGGTATATCTGGACCTCCTGTTTTACAAATTAGTCGCAGAGTTATTGAAGAACTGTATAAGGGAAGGGAACCTTATATTGTTGTGGATATGTTTCCCCAGTATACCAAGATAGCTCTTTACGATATACTTCAGGATAGATTCAGAAGAGTAGGCTATAAAACCCTTGAAGAGGGACTGATAGGTTTTATTAACAAAAAACTTATTCCCGTTATTTTATATGAAGCAGGTTTTGATAACTTAGATAAACTTTGCGGAAAATTAAATAAAAAAGAGATTTACAGAATAATAAATATTCTAAAGGAGTGGAAATTTCCCGTCACCGGTCACAATTCATGGCAACAGGCACAATCTACTGCAGGAGGTGTGAACCTCAATGAGGTAAATCCCCAAACCTTAGAATCACAAAAGGTTAAAGGATTATATTTTGCTGGCGAAATACTTGATGTGGACGGAGACTGCGGAGGTTTTAACTTGCAATGGGCCTGGAGTTCAGGCTATACTGCGGGATATTATAGTTCAATAGATGGAAGGATAATATGATGAAAAGTTTTTTAAAAAAAATATTTGGTTCATACAGTGAAAAAGAAATTAAAAGATTAGAGCCTATAGTGGAAAAAGTCTTGTCTTTAGAAAAGGATATGGAACAGCTTTCTGACAGTCAATTGAGAGCTAAGACGGATGAATTTAAGGAGAGACTGAAAAATGGTGAAACGAAGGACGATATATTGCCAGAAGCTTATGCGGTGGTAAGAGAGGCTGCCTGGAGGGTACTAGGCCAAAAACACTACCGGGTTCAAGTATTAGGAGGAATAGTTCTTCACCAGGGAAGAATTGCGGAAATGAAGACAGGGGAAGGAAAAACTTTGGTTTCCACCTTACCTGTTTATTTAAATGCCCTTGATGGAAAGGGAGTACATGTGGTAACGGTAAATGATTACCTGGCAAAGCGAGATGCTGACTGGATGGGGAAGGTGCATAATTTCTTAGGTTTATCCGTGGGATGTATAGTCCATGGTATTACCAGGGAAGAAAGAAAAAATGCATACAATTCTGATATTACCTACGGTACAAACAACGAGTTTGGTTTTGACTATCTAAGAGACAACATGGTTATCCGCAAGGAAGACATGGTTCAAAGGGATTTGAATTTCTGTATCATAGACGAAGTAGACAGCATACTTATTGACGAAGCCAGAACACCCCTTATTATTTCTGGAGAAGGTGAAAAGTCAACTGAACTGTATGAATTGGCAAATAGATTTGTCCTGACACTAAAAGGAAAAATACAACTTCCAGAAGAGAAAAAGACCAAGATGGATTACATGTTGGGTACCGTGGAAGAGGATGATACCGTTGATTTTATTGTGGATGAAAAAGCAAAGAATGTTACCCTGACGGCGAGGGGTATAACTAAAGCGGAAAAATTTTTTAACCTTGAAAACTTAGCTGATCAGGAAAACATGGAAATATCTCACCATATTATTCAGGCTTTAAAAGCTAACAATATAATGAAGAAGGATATAGACTACATTGTTAAAGACGGTGAAGTTTTAATCGTAGATGAATTTACTGGACGTATTATGTATGGACGTAGATATTCCAACGGACTACACCAGGCTATAGAAGCAAAGGAAGGAATAGAAATAAGAAAAGAGTCCAAAACCCTTGCAACTATAACATTTCAGAACTATTTTAGAATGTATAAGAAACTTTCCGGTATGACGGGAACTGCAAAGACGGAAGAAAATGAGTTTAGAGAAATTTACGGCGTAGATGTAATAGAAATTCCTACTAACAAAGAAGTAATAAGGCAAGACTTCCAGGATGTGATTTACAAGAATGAAGAAGCAAAGTTCAAGGCAGTTATTAATGAAATAATAGAAAAACATAAAACAGGCCAGCCAGTCTTGGTGGGAACCATATCTATAGAAAAGTCAGAATTACTAAGCAGAATGCTGAAAAAACATGGCATTAAGCACGAGGTATTAAATGCAAAACACCATGAAAAAGAAGCTGAAATAGTAGCTCAGGCAGGACGCTTAGGTGCTGTTACCATTGCTACCAATATGGCAGGAAGAGGTACGGACATAGTCTTGGGGGGAAATCCTGAGTTTTTGGCTAAAAATAAAATGAAATCAAAAGGATTTTCCGACGAACTTATTGCATTAGCAGATGGTTTTGATGAGACGGATGATCCAGAAATAATAGAAGTTAGAAAAGTATATAGAGAATTATTGGAAGAGTCCAAAAATGAATTAAGGGATGAACAGAACAAGGTAAAAGAATTAGGCGGGCTTCACATAATAGGTACGGAGCGTCACGAGTCTAGGCGTATTGACAATCAGTTAAGAGGACGTGCCGGAAGACAGGGTGACCCAGGATCAACCCGGTTCTATATATCCTTGGAAGATGATTTAATGAGACTTTTTGCCAGCGATAAGATAAAGGGTATAATTGATACTTTTAAGATGCCTGAAGATGAGCCCTTAGAAGCAGGAATGCTGACAAAAACCATTGAAACAGCTCAAGGTAGAGTTGAAGGAAGAAACTTTGACATAAGAAAGCATGTTCTACAATACGACAATGTAATGAATAAACAAAGGGAAGTTATTTATTCCGAAAGGAGAAGGGTACTCTTAGGCGAAAACTTAAAGGACCATATTTTCAACATGATAGATTCCTTAATAGAAAAAGGTATCAACATGTATACTACAGATGACAGAGATGTGGAAAATTGGGACTTAAAAGGCTTTACCAAGTATGTAGCCGATACTTTTTCACTCTTAATAAGTTTTGAAGGAATGGAGTTAGAAGAACTTTCCAAGGATCTGCTAAAAGAAAGAGTAATGACTGCTGTGGAGAGACATTATGCAAGGCAGGAAGCAGAGTTTGGTGAAGAAACTTTCAGAGAAGTGGAAAGAATTATACTTTTAAGAAATGTAGATACAAAGTGGATGGATCACATTGATGCAATGGATCAGCTAAGACAGGGTATAGGTCTTCGTGCCATTGGAAATGAAGATCCTGTAAGAGCTTATCAAATAGAAGGATTTGATATGTTTGAAGAAATGACTGCTTCTATACAGGAAGACACGATAAAAATGCTTATGCGTGTAAGACCTCAGGAAAAGCTTCAAAGAAAAGAAGTTGCTAAAATTACTGGCACTAGCGGAGGAAATTTAGACAATGTCGGTGGAAAACCTCAGACAGTGGTCAGGAAAGAGAAAAAGGTAGGAAGAAATGATCCATGTCCTTGTGGAAGTGGCAAGAAATACAAGAAGTGCTGTGGAATAAATAGTTAAAAGGAGATGATGAAGTGATAGATTGGTATGAAATTAAAGAAAGAATAAAAAGATTCAACGACATTTTAGACGAGGTAGGTGGGTCCCTTTGACTTGGAAAAGTTAAGGGAAGAAAATATTCTTTTAGAATCTGAGATGCATGAGCCTGATTTTTGGAACAATCAGGAAAGAGCTCAACTAGTATCTCAAAAACTTAAGCATAATACAGATAAAATAGAGGAATTCAAAAGTTTGACTGAGCAGGTAGAGGAAATTGAACTTCTTATTGAAATGATACAGGAAGAAGAGGATGAATCTTATTTGCAAGAACTGTTAGAAAATATGGATGAGGCAGAAAAAAAACTCGAAGCTGCCCGAATTGTAGCCTTGTTAAGCGAGGAGTATGACGAAAACAATGCCATATTATCCATTCATGCTGGGGCGGGAGGTACAGAAGCTCAGGACTGGGCAGATATGCTTTTTAGAATGTACACCCGGTGGATAGAATCTAAGGGATACAATATGACAGTGTTGGATATACTTCCCGATCCAGAAGCAGGAATTAAAAGTGTTACTGTCTTGGTAGAGGGTACTAATGCCTACGGATATTTAAAATCAGAAAAAGGAGTTCACAGGATGGTTAGAATCTCTCCCTTTGATGCATCAAAGAAGAGACATACATCCTTTGCATCTGTTGACGTTATTCCTGAAATTAAGGATGATGTAGAAGTGGAAATAAACGAGTCAGACTTAAAGATAGATACTTTCCGTTCCAGCGGTGCAGGAGGTCAACATGTAAACACCACAGATTCTGCTATTCGTATAACACATATTCCCACAGGAATAGTAGTAACTTGTCAAAATGAAAGATCTCAGCACAAAAATAGAGAAACTGCAATGAAAATGCTGAAGTCTAAACTTTTGGAAATAAAAAAAATGGAGAATAAAGAAAAAATAGAAGATATTCAGGGAAAATACAATCAAATTGCATGGGGAAGCCAAATACGTTCCTATGTATTTCATCCATACAACATGGTTAAGGATCATCGTACCAATGCAGAGACAGGAAACGTACAGGCTGTAATGGACGGCAACTTGGATATGTTTATGAATGAATATTTGAAAATGAAAGCAAAGATGACCTAACTCAGGGGCAATATTTTGGTGAATGAGAATAGGTAAATATCTATTGGGGAGAGAAGAATGGTAAATATTATTAAAGTATTAAGTGAAGAATTTAATTTAAAACAGGTACAAATTGAAAATACGGTAAAACTAATAGATGAAGGGAATACAATTCCCTTCATTGCACGATATCGCAAGGAACAGACCGGTTCTTTGGACGATGTAAAAATAAGAGAGATATACGAAAGACTTACTTATTTAAGAAACTTGGAAGCAAGGAAAGAAGAAGTTATCCGTTTAATAGATGAGCAGGGTAAACTTACGGAAGAACTTAAAAATGAAATATTAAGCGCTGAAATTCTTCAGAGGGTGGAAGACTTATACAGACCTTATAAACCCAAAAAATCCACTCGAGCTTCCAAAGCTAAGGAAAAAGGTCTGGAACCTTTAGCAGAAATGATATTGGCACAAAATATTATGGAAGGCGATTTGGAGGAACTTGCAATAGCTTTCGTAAATGAAGAAAAAGGTGTCAAAAGTGTTAAGGAAGCTTATGACGGTGCTTGTGACATTATAGCTGAAACAGTTTCCGATAATGCGGATTACAGGAAACATATAAGGGAAATATATGTAAGGGATGGAATATTAGTTTCGGAAGCCGTTGATGAAGAGGAGAAAACCGTTTATGAAATGTATTATAATTTCCAAGAGGCGGTAAGTAAAATTGCAAACCACAGAGTATTGGCTATTAACAGGGGAGAAAAGGAAAAGAAATTAAAAGTAAAATTAAATACTCCAGATGAAAAAATTATAGATTATTTAAAATCCAAAGAAATTAGCAATGAATCTGCTATAACTACAGATTATTACATAGCAGCAATTCAGGATGGTTATAAGAGATTAATTGCTCCCTCAATTGAAAGAGAAATAAGAAATATGCTTACAGAAAGAGCTGAAGAAGAAGCTATAAAGGTATTCGGCAAAAATACCAAGAATCTTTTAATGGCTCCTCCAGTTAAGGATGTAAGAATACTTGCCATAGACCCTAGTTACAGAACGGGTTGTAAATTGGCCGTGCTGGATGAAACCGGCAAGTTTTTGGAGCAGGGGGTAATATATCCTAATGAACCAAGAAATGAAGTAGAAGAATCACAGAAAGTAATGGCGGAATTAATTGAAAAATTCCAAGTAGATGTTATTACTATCGGAAATGGAACAGCATCCAGAGAAACTGAGCAGGTCGTGGCGGATATGCTTTCAAAGTATACCTTTCCTAAGAAAGTAACTTATACAATAGTTAGTGAAGCAGGTGCTTCTGTATATTCAGCTTCAAAAACTGCTCAGGAAGAATTTCCCGACTTAGACGTTACAATCAGGGGAGCCATTTCCATTGGCAGAAGATTACAGGATCCATTGGCGGAATTGGTAAAAATTGACCCAAAAAGTATAGGTGTAGGACAGTACCAGCATGATGTTAACCAAACGAAATTAGGCCAAGAGTTAGACGGAGTTGTGGAAGACTGTGTTAACAGTGTAGGGGTGGACTTAAACACTGCTTCTCCCGCATTGCTTCAATATGTTTCTGGAATAACAAAGACAATTGCGAGAAATTTAGTTAAATACCGGGAAGAAAACGGAAAGTTTGTAAATCGTAAGGAACTTATGAAGGTAAAAATGTTGGGAGAAAAGGCTTTTGAACAATGTGCAGGCTTCTTAAGGATATCTGATGGAGACAATCCTTTGGATAAGACGGCTGTCCATCCGGAAAGTTATGAAATTGCGGAAAAACTATTGAAGAAACTAGGCTACACCTTAGAAGATGTAAGTAGTGGAAATATAAGGGATATTAATTCAAGGATATTGAAAATTCCTGTAAAAGAAGAAAGTAATCTAAAAATAACAGCTAAAAACACTCGACTTAAGGGACTGGAAGCTCTTTCTCAAGTAAAGTTTAGGGAAGATAAAAAGTCTCAGAAAGAAAAAATCAAGGAAAGAATAAACGTATTAGCTGAAGAATTCAATGTAGGTGTTCCCACCCTTACGGACATAATTGAAGAACTTAAAAAACCCGGAAGAGACCCAAGGGATGAAATGCCTAAAGTAGTATTTAGAAGTGATGTTGTTAAGTTTGAAGATCTAAAAGTTGGCATGAAGTTGACAGGAACTGTAAGAAATGTGGTGGATTTTGGAGCTTTTGTTGATATAGGAGTGAAACAAGATGGGTTGGTTCACTTATCGGAAATGAGTGACAAGTACATTAAAGATCCAATGGAAGTAGTACAGGTGGGAGATACGGTAAATGTAACTATAATCAGTATTGACAAGGAAAGGGAAAGAATTGGGCTCAGCATGAAGACAAAGAGGAGTAAAAATGATTGATACGGTAATATTTGACTTTGACGGTACTTTAGCGGATACCACCCAACTGGTAATAAATTCTTTCAAGCATATTTATTATAAGTACTATAACAAGTGCGATGAAGAATATATTAGGGGTACATTTGGAGAACCATTGGAAGTAACCCTAAAAAGGGATTTCAGCAATTTCAAATACGAAGAAGTATTAGCCAGCTACAGGGATTATCAAGTAGATAAATTTGAAAAAGATGTAAAACTGTACGATACTGTGGAAGAGACACTAAATTATTTAAAAAACAATAATTTTAAGTTAGGTATTGCAACTTCCAGAGTAAGGGCATCTACACTATGGGCATTAAAAAACTTTAAGATAGATAAATATTTTGAAGTAGTAGTAGCTGCTGATGATGTAATAAAGCATAAGCCTGATAAGGAACCTTTAATTAAAGTAATTGAAGGACTTAATAGCAAGACTGAAAGCACCTTGTATGTGGGAGATTCAAAATATGACATGGAATGTGCCATTAATGCTCAGACTACTCCAGTTCTTGCAGGCTGGCATTCAAATTCAAAGATATTAGCTGAAAAATATAATGTAAAGCATGTTATAGATAAAATGTGGGATTTAATTCATATAATAAATGAAAAATAATAATATCAAAAATAAAATCTGAAATATTATTTAGGATTTTATTTTTGTGGATTGCGAAAAAATTAACAAAAATTAATATATAATATCATGAATCTATGTTATAATAAAGTAGAATATTTTTTCGGAGGTAACTATGGAGTTTAAAAATTTGATATGGGAAAAAAATGAAGGAATTTGCACAATTAAAATTAACAATCCCAAATCATTGAATGCTTTGAACATTGAAGTATTAAAGGACTTGGATAAAGCATTTGACTTGGCTGCTTCAGATGAAGAAGTATCAGTAATAGTGCTTACAGGAGAAGGCAAGGCATTTGTGGCAGGAGCAGATATTGCTTATATGAAAGAACTTAGTGTGGAAGAAGCAAAGGAGTTTTCTGAATACGGAGCTAAAATTTTCAGAAAAATAGAAACATTAAGCAAAACAGTTATTGCGGCGGTAAACGGCTTTGCTTTAGGTGGAGGATGTGAGCTTGCAATGGCATGTGATATGAGGATAGCTTCAGAAAAAGCTAAGTTCGGGCAACCAGAAGTTGGTTTGGGAATTACACCAGGGTTTTCAGGAACTCAGAGACTTCCCAGATTAATAGGATTAGGAAGAGCAAAAGAACTAATTTTAACTGGAAATCATATAGATGCTGAAGAAGCTTACAGAATAGGATTGGTTAATAAAGTAACTAACAAGGAATCCCTTATGGAAGAAACTTACGCCTTAGCCAAAAAAATACTGTCTAATTCAAAGGCTGCAGTAAGGTATGCCAAAGAAGCAATGAACCGAGGAATTGAGACAGATATTGAAACAGGCATAGGAATTGAAGTGAATTTATTTGGACTATGTTTTGCACATGAAGATCAAAAAGAGGGAATGGGTGCCTTCCTAGAAAAAAGACGTCCAAATTTTAAATAAAGGTCTTGATATATTTAAGACAATAAAGTATAATAGGATTGTTCGTTTGATATTATAGTTAAAAACATATCAATTTAAATTGAAACGACAAAAAATTTAAGGGAGTGAAGACATGAATTTTCAATTGAGCAAAGAACATGAAATGGCAAGAGAGTTGTTCAGATCATTTGCTGTTAACGAAGTAGAGCCATTAGCACAGGAAATTGATGAAGAAGAAAGGTTCCCGATTGAAACTGTAGAAAAAATGAAAAAATATGGTTTTATGGGTATACCCTTTCCAAAAGAATACGGCGGACAAGGCTGTGATTATTTAACGTATGCTATGGCAGTAGAGGAGTTGTCCAAGGTTTGTGCAACTACAGGTGTTATAGTTTCTGCACATACTTCACTATGTGGAGGTCCTTTACTACAATTTGGTACGGAAGAGCAGAAAAAGAAATATTTGACTAAGGTTGCATCAGGAGAATGGATAGGAGCTTTCGGTCTTACAGAACCAGGAGCTGGAACAGATGCTGCAGGTCAACAAACAAAGGCAGTCCTTGATGGCGATAACTATATACTTAATGGTACAAAAATATTTATAACAAACGGCGGATATGCAGATTGCTACATAGTAATGGCTATGACTGACAAATCAAAAGGAACTAAAGGAATATCTGCATTTATAGTAGAGAAAGATTTCCCTGGTTTTTCTATTGGAAAGATAGAAGCAAAAATGGGTATCAGAGGTTCTTCTACAGCTGAGTTAGTTTTCGAAGACTGTGTAGTGCCTAAAGAAAACCTACTTGGAAAAGAAGGACAAGGCTTTAAAATTGCTATGCAGACTTTAGATGCGGGAAGAATTGGAATTGCAGCTCAAGCTCTTGGAATAGCACAAGGTGCCATAGATGAAACTGTGAAATACGTTAAAGAAAGAAAACAGTTTGGAAGAGCAATTGCTAAATTCCAAAACACACAATTCCAGTTGGCGGATATGCAGGCTAAGGTAGATGCAGCAAGATTATTAGTTTACAGAGCTGCATGCAATAAGGATGCTGGAAAGCCATTTGGTGTAGATGCAGCAATGGCTAAATTATTTGCAGCGGAAACAGCAATGGAAGTTACTACTAAGGCTGTTCAGCTTCATGGAGGATACGGATACACCAGAGATTATCCCGTTGAAAGAATGATGAGAGATGCAAAGATAACAGAAATCTATGAAGGAACTTCAGAAGTTCAAAGAATGGTTATCAGTGCAAGTATGTTGAGATAGGGAGGCTAAGACAGTGAATATAATCGTATGTATAAAACAGGTACCTGATACAACAGAGGTTAGAATAGATCCAAAAACTAATACATTAATAAGAGAAGGCGTGCCCAGCATAATAAATCCTGACGACAAGGCAGGTCTTGAAGCTGCACTAAGATTGAAAGATGAATACGGAGCTCATGTAACAGTTTTAACCATGGGTATTCCTGCTGCAGAAGTTGCACTAAGAGAAGCATTGGCAATGGGTGCAGACGAAGCAATTCTTATTACAGACAGAGCATTTGGAGGAGCAGATACATTAGCAACTTCAACAACAATTGCTGCTGCAATAAAAAATCTGAAGTATGATTTAATTATAACTGGACGACAGGCAATAGATGGAGATACTGCCCAAGTAGGACCTCAAATATCAGAACACCTAAACTTGGTAAATATAAGCTATGCAGAAGAAATAAAAATAGAAGGTGACTACATTACTGTTAAAAGACAGTATGAAGATAGATACCACACTTTAAAAACTAAATTACCATGCTTAATAACAGCTTTATCAGAATTAAATGAACCCCGCTACATGACACCTAGAGGAATTTTCGAAGCATATAGAGATAAAGAAGTTAAAGTTTGGAACTTAAAAGATGTTGATGTTGATCCAGAATGTATAGGTTTAAAAGGCTCTCCTACTAAGGTTATAAAATCATTCACCAAGGGTGCTAAGAGCGCAGGTAAAGTATTTAACTTAGACCCACAAGAATCAGCTGAACTGATAGTTGAAAAAATGAAAGAAAAATTTATTATTTAGTAGGAGGAGGACAATATGAATATTGCAGAATATAAAGGCATCTTTGTTTTTGCAGAACAAAGAGATCGAAAAGTACAAAAAGTAGCTTATGAATTAATAGGCAAAGCAAAAGAATTGGCAAAAGACCTAAACACTACAGTAACAGCTGTATTGTTAGGCCATAACATGAAGGAAGAAGCAAAGAAATTATGTTATGCAGGTGCTGATAATGTAATATATGCAGACAACGAATTGTTGGATGAATACATGACAGAGCCCTATACTTATACATTGCATGAAATAATAATTGAAAAGAAACCTGAAATAGTTCTTTTCGGGGCAACAGCTATAGGCAGAGATGTGGCTCCTAGAGTATCTGCAAGATTGAAAACTGGTCTGACTGCAGACTGTACAGGTTTGTCAATCCAACCAGATGATAAAAACGCAGAACAGTTGAATTTAGCCATGACAAGACCTGCATTCGGTGGAAACTTAATGGCTACAATCGTAATAGGAAATCACAGACCACAAATGGCTACTGTAAGACCTGGTGTTATGCAGGCACAAAAATTTTCAGAATCAAATCCAGTGAACATTGAAGAATACAAAATAGATATACCTGCAGACAGGAAAAATGTTGAAATATTAGAAGTAACAAAAATAATTCAGCAAAGAATGAATATTGAAGATGCAAAAGTATTAGTATCCGGCGGTAGAGGAATGCACGGTCCTGAAAATTATGCAATGCTTGAAGAATTGGCAGACCTTTTAGGCGGAACAATTTCAGCATCAAGAGCAGCTGTAGATGCAGGCTGGGTTCCAAAAGACAGACAGGTAGGTCAGACAGGAAAGACAGTTAGACCAAATCTATACATTGCATGCGGTATTTCAGGAGCAATCCAGCACTTAGCAGGTATGGAAGAATCTGATTTCATTATAGCAATTAATAAAGATGAATCAGCACCCATATTTGAAGTGGCAGATGTTGGTATAGTAGGAGACATATTCAAGGTAGTTCCCTTATTAATAGAAGAACTTAAAAAAGAACAAGCAGCTAAAATTCAATAATCAATTATAAGGAGCTGTCCCTAAGGACAGCTCCTTTAACATTACTTTTACTTGGACTGCATACCGCCAGTTCCTGTAAATCCTCCACCACTCATTTGCCTTTGAGCCATTTCAACTAATCTCTTAGTCATGTAGCCACCTACATAACCGTTTTGTCTTGCTGTTAGGTTTCCTTTATCTATCTGTTCATAGTTAGTTAATCCTAATTCATTAGCGATTTCTGCTTTCATCTGGTTAAGTGCCTGTTTTGCTTCAGGAACTACTATATTGTTACTTCCGCTGTTGTTTGTTGCCATTATTATTCTCCTTTCTTTTTGTTGTACTCATATTATTGTCAGTAAAGTGAAATTTAATCATGTAACTTATTGTTGTATTGGTAAAATATACTGGGCCCTATTAACCTGAAACTTTTATGTAACAGGTTATTTACAATGATTAAATTCAAATGAAAATCATTTTAAGGATGATTTTCTTAATCTTATTATTGACTGGGATGAATATATAATACATGGCAAATAATTGAACAAAAGTAATTGAAATGAAACTAAAATTTGTAAAATTCGAAAAAAAGCCCCTTAAAAGATTAAGGGGTTAAAACATCTCTTGGATGAGGAGGAATATCTAATCTCTCCTCTATGACAGGTTCTCTTTGGATTTCTGAAACTGGAAGCATTGCTATTTCAAAGTCCACTGTTGTACCGGGAAATATACGAATATTGTACACAACATTGGCAAAATATCCGGAAGCATCTACCCTAAGATTATAAGTCGAAAAATCATACATAGGTCCAACTATTTGTGTTCCTAAATCAGAAGCTATGGGTAGTTCCACTGTTACAGGACTTATAGTTGTAAATATGTGCATAATTGGAATGTCTCTTTGCATTCCATCTGTTACATAAATTGTTATAGAGGAAGATTCTATGGGAGCTCTGGTAACTTCGTCTATTACATTAATTCTTATGAACCCAGTATTACCTGAATTTCTCATCATATACGCATTATACGCAGGATATACGCTTTTAAAAGAAAATAGATCATTACACTTATTTACACGATAAGGTCTCATGTAAAAATTGAATTGGTTGGGATATATATTTTTCATTTTATATTTCCTTTCTATAACTGAATAATATATTCTTATTATATGCGCAATAATCGTTTTGTCTTTATAATAGGTAAATTTCCCCAGAGGAGATGGCCGGGAATTTGTATGTTTTGTGGAAGTAGTCAAAAAGAAAGAGGTCAGCGAACCTGACCCCTGCGATACTACGTATTAATACTGTATTTCTTAATTTTATTATATAGACTACTTCGATCTATTTTCAACAATTTGGCTGCTGCTGATTTATTGCCCTTAGTTTCAGCTAAGGCCTTAATTATTCTGTCTTTTTCTACTTCACTTGTAATATCATTAAGAGAATCATTATCAGTAACAAGTTTTTTCTTGTTTTTATCTTTATACATTCTTGATAATAGAAAGTCAAAATGCTCAACTTTTAATTGGCCAGAACCTGCTGATATACATGCCCTTTCAAGGACATGCATCAGCTCTCTTACATTTCCTCTCCATTCGTGATTATAGAAAAGTGAATATACATCCTTGCTGACATCAGCAATACCCAAGCCGTTTTCCTCGTTGATTTTATCTATAAAATGTTTGCATAGTAAGGGTATATCTTCTAAACGTTCACGTAGAGGAGGGATGTGAATTTCCACCACATTGATACGATAGTACAAATCTCGCCTGAATTTGCCTTCTTTAATAAGTTCCTCTAAGTTTTGATTTGTACTGCAAATAATTCGCACATCTAATTTTATTGGCTCTAGCCCTCCCACCCGTTCTAATTCGTTTTCCTGTAACACTCTTAGTAGTTTTGACTGTAAGTTTAAAGGCATTTCGCCGATTTCATCCAAGAGCAAGGTACCGCCATTTGCATGTTCAAATTTCCCGACTTTTCCTTCTTTTAGAGCTCCTGAAAAGGACCCCGGTTCATAACCGAACAATTCAGATTCTAATAGGTCTTTAGGAATTGCGGCACAGTTTATTTTTACAAAATTATTATTTCTTCTTTTACTTAATGCATGTATGGCATTTGCGAAAACTTCCTTACCGGTACCTGTTTCTCCTGTAATTAGAAAGGTTAAATCAGATTCTGCAAATCTCTGAATAGTTTCCTTAATAGCCATAATAGGTAGAGAATCACCAATTATGCTCCTTATGGAGTAGCGTTTAGTAGATAATTCTGATAATTGTTTTTTATAATTTAGATTTTCCTCTTGTAATTTTTTGATTTGCTGGTTTAGTATGGATACTTCGTCTAATTTATAGAAGGTGGCAGAGCTTATAACACCTATCACTTTGTTATTGTCAATGATGGGAATTCTATTACAAACTACTGTTTTTCCATCCTTAAGAGTGAAAAGATGACCTATATCCTCTTTTTTAGTATCTAATACATGAGGTATTTCTGAATTAGGGATAATATCACGAACGTGTTTTCCTATATATTCTTCATCAGTAACGCCTAATAACTCTTGGTAATTCTCACTTAGTAGTATAATTCGTCCTTCATTGTCCGTTATTACTGCATAATACAAGGACCTTAAAATTCTATAATAGAAATCATTTTTCAGAATGTTTCTTATCACCTATATCCTCCTCTAGGAACTTGTAACAATTACATATATTATAACAGTAAAAACTAAAACTGCAAACTAATTAATAACCAACCCTTGGCGGCAAAACAACAGCCTCTCCCTTTGTTACTTCAATTCCATCTTGGTTAGTGCATAAGGTGGTAAGCACTACTCTATTTCTGTCTTTAATTATTTCTTTAATTTCTACTGTCGAGGTAATAGTGTCGCCGAAATAAACTGGAGCTAAAAAGTTTAATGTTTGGGATTCATATATTGTTCCAGGTCCCGGAAGTTGTACTCCGATAACTGCAGATATTAAAGCAGCTGATAAAATGCCATGGGCTATTCTGCGCTTAAAATAAGTATTTTTAGCATATTCTTCATTTATATGGGCAGGGTTGATATCACCGCTTATACCTGCAAATAAATAAACATCAGTTTCAGTAATGGATTTAGTAAAGGATGCTTTTTGTCCTACCTTCAAATTTTCAATTGAAAATCCTATCATGTTTCCTCCTTTTAATAATGAAAACTCCCCCCACCTTTATTGGTGGTGGGAGTAGTCTTAAAATACTTTTCTTGTCAATCCAAATATTTGTCTTGCTTCATCGGGAGTAGCAACTTCTAAGTCTGCTTCCTCGATAAGTCTTTTTGCTCTTGCAACAAATTGAGCATTAGAATCTGCAAGAACACCTTTCTTATAATAAACATTGTCTTCCATACCTACACGGAGATGGCCCCCCATTGCAATAGTTGCATACATTATGGGCAAGTGAGCTTTACCGATTCCACATGCTGCCCAAGTCGAACCTTCTGGAATTAAGCTCTTTAGAAAGACTAAGTTTTCTATTGTTGCTGGAAGACCTCCCGGAGCTCCTAAAACAAATTGGAAATGTAAGGGTGCCTTTAGAATACCCTTGTTTAGATAATATAAGGCGTTATGAACCATACCACCATCAAAGATTTCAATTTCTGGTTTAATGTTTGATTCTAAAAGTGCAAGACCTAATTTTTCCAAGAATCTTGGATGATTCTCAAATATAGTCCTATGCATCCAGTTCATTGTTCCTGCATCATAGGATGCCATTTCAGGCAAGAGTTGCTGAAGGGGATATATTCTTTCTTCATCGCCAAAACCTACACTTCCTGAACTAGTTATGTTGATGCAAACGTCACAATCCTTTTTAGCTCTGATTAATTCAACTGTTTCCTTATATTTTTCATAGTCTGTTGAAGGTGTACCATCATCATTACGTACATGTATATGCACTATTGCTGCTCCAGCCTTCCATGCTTCATAGGCATCATCTGCAATCTCCTGAGGTGTGATCGATAGGTTAGGATTATCTTCTCTTGTTGGCCATGAGCCTGTAATAGCACAAGATATTACTCTTTTTCTTTTTAATTTGTCCATTTTTTCCTCCATAAATATAGTTTTGCTTACTTAATATAATAGCAATACATGTGCCAAGTTTATATAGTCTATAATATGTTTGAAATCAGCGAAACTAAGAAATATATAATAAAAAATTAGCACAAAAATTGTAGAAAAATTAATCACAAAGCACAGATTAATGTAGAAATTTTCTACATTAATTAAATTTAAGCCATTTGTAAGCCTTGTAGAAAATCTAAACAATATTCGCTTGCTAAGTGTAGAAACCAACAACACCAAGCATAAGCTTTTTTATAAAAACCATGGAAATTGCTCATTAATTTTCTTGGCACACTATTTGCTTTATATTTAAGCACACAATATTTTTAGGAGGTTTCATAATGAAAATAGCAATTTATGGTTGTGGTGCAATGGGTACTGTTTTAGGGGCTTACCTAAACAAAAATGGTCTTGAAGTTACATTAATTGATAACTATGTCGATCATGTAAATGCATTAAATGAAAAAGGAGCACGCATAATAGGATGTGCTGATCTTACCGTACCTGTAAAGGCAATTACACCAGATCAAATGGAAGGAAAGTATGATTTAATTTTTCTTTTTACGAAACAAACGGCAAATGCAGAAGCACTTCCTCATATTAAACAGTTTCTTAATGATGACAGCATAGTTTGTACATTGCAAAATGGTGTTCCTGAATATAGTGTTGAAGAATATATAGGGGGAAACAGAACAGTAGGCGGAACTGTTCTTTGGGGAGCAACTTTTATCAGTCCAGGAGTATCTGAGGTTACTCAAGACGTTACTTCAGGAGATATTTTGTTTGATATAGGAGAAATAAGAGGGGGAATTACAGAACGAATAAAAAAAGTTGCTCAAGTTCTTGAATATATGGGTCCTGTTACTATAGTAGAGAACTTAATGGGAGCACGTTGGTCTAAACTCTTGCTTAACAGCTGCATGAGTGGAATGTCAGCAGCTATGGGTTCTATTTTTGGAGACATTTTAGATAATCCAAAGGCAAGTGCTTGTTTAAGTTATATTGCAAGTGATATCATAAATGTTTGTGAAAAGGCAAAGGTTGATTTAGAAGGTGTTATGGGAATGGAAATGGTGGACTTTGGTAAAGTTGACACTAAGGAAGATTTTGAAAAATCTCAAAATTGTTTTAGAAAGTTCTATGCTGATAAATTAACAGCTAAGGCAAGTATGCTTCAAGATTTGGAAAAAGGTAAGAAGACAGAAGTTGAGATGATAAATGGATTTGTTGTGGACCAGGGTAAAAAATATGGAGTTCCAACACCTTATAATGATATAGTTGTTAAAATTATCAAAGGTATAGAAAATAAGGAATTACCATTAAGTATGGATAATCTAAAATTCTTTGAATTGCCAGAGTTTAATTAATTAAACTCTGCATTCAGAAAAAATTAAATAAACTAACATAAAAAATAATAATTAAGGAGAAAATATGAACACATTTGCTATAATAGGACTTATTTTAGCTGTATTGGTACTGGGTGTTGCAGCTTACAAAGGCTGGGGAGCTCTTACTTCAACTTTATTAGCGTCTTTAGTAGTTATTCTTACAAGTGGGATGAATATATGGGAAGGCTTTTCAAACTTTTATATGCAAGGTTATACAGGAGCCTATGCAAGTTTCTTCCTGATGTTCTGTTGCTCAAGTTTGTATGCTAACTTCATGAATGTTTCTGGTAGTGCAACTTCTATTGCATATCAGTTTATTGATTGGTTCGGAAGGCAGAAAGTACTACTGGTATGTTTTGTAATAACTTTAGTGTTAACTTACGGGGGAGTAAGTCTCTTTGTTGTTGTATATGCAATGGCGCCTATTATGTTTACACTTTTTAAAGAAGCAAACTTACCAAGACATTTAACAATGGCTATAATTATTGCCGGTTCAGCTTCATTATCGATGACTGCTCTTCCAGGCACACCAGCACTTACTAACGTTATACCTACTCAATTTTTAGGAACAACATTAACTGCAGCTCCCATTTATGGAATAATCGCATCAATAGCATTTTTCGTCATGATCGTATTTTATTTGAATTACTGCGAAAAGAAGGCAAGAGCTAATAATGAATACTGGACCTATCCAGAAGGTGTAGATCCTTCAAAATATGAAATTCAGGATCGTAGTCTGCTACCATCATCAATAAAAGCATTTTTACCCATGATAATATTAATGACAATCATAATAGTAGGAAGCAGATTAGGACTTAATTCTACAATGCTTGCTACTGGTGCAATGTTAGCTGGTACCTTGACTGTATTTGTTTTAAACATTGATAAGTTTAAGGGACAAGATATGAAAAAAATTATATCAACTGGCTTAGAAGGCGGTATAGGTGGTATAGGCGGCTATGCAGGAGTTGTTGCTTTCGGATCAGTAGTATCAAATTCAGAAGCATTTACTTCAATAGTTGACTGGGTTCTAAGTATGCAAATGAATCCATATGCACAGGGAGCATTTGCTACCATGGTGGTATCTGCAGTAACAGGATCCTCCTCTGGCGGATTAAGAATCATGTTTACTGCATTTGCCGATGGATTTTTAACATCTGGTGCAAACTTAGAGTTATTGCATCGTTTGGTAAGTATAGCGGCAGGTGCTTTGGATACCTTACCACATTCACCAGGATTATTCCTGATGTTTGCAGTACTGGGTCTTACTCACAAAGAAGCATATAAACATGTATTCTGGACAACAGTGGTAATACCGACAATTATTACATTGGTATCTTTGGCAGTATTTATAATGTTCTTCTAATAAAATTAACGTAAACTTATCTTAAGTATCTTATAAACAAAAGGACCTAGGCTCTCTAAGGTCCTTTTAACTTGGATATAAAGGCCTCAGTACAAGATTTCAGCATTCCATTTTATTAGCATATCTGATAAAATATAAGAAATACATTAAGGTGGCTGTGGCCTTTAGGGATTAATAAGGCGATGTGAAATTAATAATTGTACGGAGGATTTATGGAGAGAAAAATTAATACTTTTTCATGTCCACTGTGTGGACAAGAAATGGAAGAAGGATATGTCCATTCAAGGAAGCAAATATTGTGGTCAGATGATCCAAAAGAGAGATTGTACGACTTATATGATGAAAATTTAGTTCCAATGGCAATAAGAAGATCTATTAAAGTTCCTGGCTTAAGATGTAAAGAATGTAAAGTTGTTTTGTTTGAATATGAATAATGTTTAAAGGAAATTGGAGGTATATTATTGAAATACTTAATTTTGATGGGTAGTCCTCGGAAAAATGGAAATACTCACGAACTAGTAAAACCCTTTATGGAGGAACTCAAAACAAACAACAATCAGTGTGAAATACTGTGGCTTTATGATATGAATATTAAACCTTGCCTAGCGTGCCGCGTTTGTCAAAATTACTGGACAAGCTTTGGATGTGCAATTAAAGATGAGGCACAGATAGTATTTGACAAAATTTTAGAAAGCCATGTAATCATTTTGGCAACTCCTATTTATTCATGGTATTGTACTCCTCCCATGAAGTCTATGATGGATCGTATGGTATATGGAATGAACAAGTATTATGGAGATGAAAAGGGTCCATCCCTCTGGGCGGGGAAGAAAGTTGCCCTCATAACAACATGCGGCTACAGACCGGAAAAGGGTAGTGATCTATTTGAAGAGGGAATAAAGCGTTACTGCAAACATTCACAGTTAAATTATATAGGGATGTTAGTGGAAAGACATTTGGGATATAATACAGAATTTATTACGGAAGAAAAAATTAATAATGCTCGATTGTTTGCCAGAGAATTAATGATGTTGCAATAATTGGAATGTTTAGTATATAATAGTAGAAACAATATATGAAAGGCAGTGGTATCTGAGTTGAAAAAGTTGAAGTTGTATGGTTTCAATAATCTTACTAAGTCCCTTAGTTTTAATATTTATGATATTTGTTACGCAAAAACCTTAAGGGAGCAAAAAGAATATATTGAATATATTGACGAGCAATATAATTCTGAAAGGTTGACACAGATTCTAACCAGGGTAACAGAAATTATAGGAGCAAATATCCTTAATATTTCAAAGCAAGACTATGACCCACAGGGAGCTTCTGTTAATGTCTTGATAGCAGAAGGGGCCATGTCAAGTGATGAAATAGACCCTTCCTGTAATCAGGGAAAGCTTTACAATAATTTAGAGCGGGAGACCATACATGCTCATTTAGATAAAAGCCACGTAACAGTGCATACTTATCCTGAACACCACCCAGAAAAAGCTATTTCAACATTTCGGGTTGATATAGATGTTTCCACTTGCGGTCAGATTTCTCCTCTTAACGCTTTAGATTATTTAATTGATAGTTTTGATTCAGATATAATTATCATTGACTACAGAGTAAGAGGCTTTACCAGGGATTTAAAGGGAAAGAAATTATTTATTGATCACGAAATTAAATCTATACAGGATTATATAGATAAAGAAACATTGAAAAAGTATGATGCTGTTGATATGAATGTTTTTCAGTCCAATACTTTTCACACAAAGATGATAATAAAGGAAATTGACCTTAATAATTATTTATTTAACAGGGATGCAGAAGAATTGTCCATGAAAAAAAGATTGGAAATCAAAGATAATTTAAGAAAAGAAATGATTGAAATTTTCAATGGTATGAACATATATCAGGAGGAAGGATAAATGGAATTGTGGTTTACGGAATATTATACGGAAAATGTGAAATTTTCAATAAAAGTTGACAAACATCTCAAGAGTATACAGAGTGACTTTCAAAAAATAGATATTTTTCAGACTCCTGAATTCGGCAAAATTTTGGTTATTGACGGTTATTTAATGTTGACGGAAAGAGATGAATTCATATATCACGAAATGATAGCTCATGTACCCATGGCGGTGGCCCCTATTAAGAATATACTTGTAATAGGTGCGGGAGACGGAGGGACAGTGAGGGAGCTGACCAAGTACCACCATATAGAGAGAATTGATATGGTTGAAATTGATAAAATGGTGGTAGATGTATGTATGGAATTTATCCCTCAAACATCATGCAGATTAAAAGATAAGAGGGTGAATCTGTATTTTGAGGATGGATTGAAATTCGTTAAAACAAAGGAAAATGAATACGATTTAATAATTGTAGATTCTACTGATCCCATAGGGCCTGGAGCGGAGCTTTTCACTTTAGAATTTTATGAGAACTGTTTTAGAGCTTTAAAAGATAAAGGGATACTTGTCAATCAGCATGAAAGTCCCTATTATAAAGGCGATGCTGAGGCAATGCAAAATGCTCATAGAAAATTAAAAAAGGTTTTCCCTATTGCCAAAGTTTATCAAGCTCATATTCCTACCTATAGTTCCGGCCACTGGCTTTTTGGATTTGCATCTAAGAAGTATGATCCTGTATTGGATTTGAAAGAAGAAAGTTGGAATTCTCTTCACTTAGAAACATATTATTATAATACTGAGCTTCACAAAGGTGCGTTTGCCATCCCTAATTATGTTAAAAAGTTATTGGAGGAATCCTAGTGATTAATGATGAGGGTTTAACCTACTTAAAAGAACATTTAAATTTTTGGGATAAATTAAATGACAAAGAAAAACAGCTTTTGATAAACAACGTCTCTTCTGTTAAATATAACAAGGGAGAAAATCTCCACGGCGGAGACAAAAACTGTGTAGGACACTTATTAGTAAAAACAGGTGAGTTAAGGGTATATATTCTGTCTGAAGAAGGAAGAGACGTTACATTATATCGATTGGTACCAGGGGACACCTGTGTTTTATCTGCTTCCTGCGTTTTAAATCATATAAGCTTTGATGTGATGATTGATGCAGAACAGGAAACAGAGGTTCTGCTGCTAAATATTGGCGCTTTTAGTAAATTGAAAGAGAGTAATATCCATGTTGAGAATTATGCTTATAAAGTTGCGGCAGACAGATTTTCAGACATAATGTGGGCAATGGAACAGATATTGTTCACAAGTTTTGAGAAAAGACTGGCAGTATTTCTCTACGATGAAATGGTTAAAAATAAATCTAATAAAATTAATCTTACTCATGAGCAAATAGCAAGATACGTAGGAAGTGCCAGAGAAGTTGTTTCCCGCACCTTAAAAAACTTTGAATCTCAGGGTATTTTGAAGTTATCAAGGGGGAAATTAAGTATTATAGATAAAGAAAAATTGAGATCTTTAATTTAGAATCGGAAAACATTATCAATCAACTATATCTATTCCTAATTCTTTAAGCATTTCAACATAAAGGACAAGCTCGTCCTTGGAAGTAATGTTTAATTTTGAATAAATATGTTTGGTATGAGTTTTAATTGTATTGATGCTTAAACATAAAGTTTCTGCAATTTCTTTAGCGTTGTATTGTTGAGCATATAAGTTGAATACTGAGCGTTCTGCTGGAGAAAGAGTCTTAATGTTTTTCAAAAAGTCATTGAGAATTTGCGAATTGTGATCGGTCTCTTTTTTGCTGTGAGTGTTCTTGCTTGAAAGAAATTCTATTAATTCATCGATTTCTAATACATTTGTTTTAACTTTTTCTCTTGGATTGTTTTTGATTATATCTATACCCTTGTTGATGGGAATTATATAGTACTTACTTAAGATGAAGGATACAATAATACCAAGCAACATTAAAATTGTACATATAAATACTATTTTCATATTTGTATTAACAATATAATTATTTACATCATCTCGGGGAACCATTAAGGCTAACGCCCATTGATTATCAGCAAACAAGGAATTTTCAGGATACATTTTTAAATTCTCATGGTATCCAATGAAGCTACTTTCATCATTTTCATAAGTGTAGAGGGATCTTTTTCCACTTGAAATTATTAAATTACCCTGACTTAGCAAGTTTCTTGCGGAGTAGCCTCCAGACAATAAGGACCCCTCCGTCTGTAATGCATTATTTACAAGAGGTGAAATTAAACAGAAAATCCTATTATACATACTGTTGTCAGGCATATTTGAAAGTTTAAAAAGCATGGAGCTAACATCAAACCCACATACTCCAAAAACATTTCCTTCAGTATCCATAAGTGGGACAGAACACATAATGATTTTCTCGTTAGTTTCAGGAAAAATGAATGCTGGGCTCCAATAGTATAAACATGTTAAGGAGTTGTTTTCTTTTCTTGCTTTGTCTATTACAGGATGATAATAGGGGGCATCTGTTACGTTAAATTCCATTCTCCATTGGGGATGAAGAGGCAGGGAATTTCTATATGCAATTTTAGCATTACCTCTTAAAACATAAATAGTAGGACTTGAAGAATTAACTATATTTGGTTCCATATTTTTCAAATAGAGTCCTGCTTTGGAATATTCAGAATTAGGAAGTTTTTCATTTACTGTTGCATCTAAGACAAAAAAAGCACCACTACTTTTAGACTTTTGCAAATAAAGAATTACATGGTTAAGTTCATTGGATACAATTTCCTCCAAAAGAGTTGGATTATTTACCAAGTCCAAAGTATTTAAATTTTTTTCCCTTAAATGGCTTTCTATATTTAAAGATAAAGACCGGGAAAATCCTACCGCTTCAGCAGCTAAATTTTCATAAAACTTACCAGCATCTTTTATTATATGGGCGTGTTCATCTCTTATGAAGGTTTCACTTCTTCCTAATCCAGCCGTAATATTGCCGGATACCAGGAAAATTATCAGCACACCTAAGAGCATAGTTAGGACAAGGATTATTAAGAAAAAGAATAATCTTAGGCGCATGGTAAATTTGATTTTATCTTTAATATTCAAATTCCCACCTCTGAGCGATAAATTCTTCAAACAATTTGTTTACATGGTTAAATGCCTGTTCTTCGTCCATAGAATCCAATAAGTTTAAATATTCTTCTCTGCACCTTAGTGTATAGTCTTTTATGTCTTTATTGAAGATATTCTGCAGTTCATCAAAGTTTATAATTATTGGAGTGTAAAAAAATGTATAATCTTCAGACATTTCTTTTATGGCATCAAGGAGTATTTTCACCTTTTCATCGGTAATTGAACTTCCTTCGTTTACAATATTAATAGCTTCATTTGTTACAGGGAGATATCCTGTTGATGATATAAATCTTAAATTCTGTTCAGGAGCAGTGAACCATTTGAGAAAGATTCCTGCTGCATATTCTTCTTGTTCGTTAGATTTTATGATGCTCATACCTCCACCCCGCTGAATTGCTACTTTCTCTCCACCTTCAACAACTGGGTATGGCAAAATCAGGTAAGATGCTGGTTCTGTAAGATTATCACTGTATGTAACCGTAGGAGAATAAAAAAGCACTCCTGCGGTTGATCCAATACTTGCAACAACACTACCAGTTTTAATAAGATCTGATCCGTATCCATCATATATTGCAGTATAGCCTTTTACTGCAGGTTCGAAATATAGATTCCGAAAACTTTTAAGACCCTTAGAAGATAAGTTAAGTTTTTCGTCTATAATTAAATCTTCATCTATTTGTCTGTATATTGTTTGAGCCATATTAAAAAGAGAATCGTATGTTATAAATGTTTTTCCGTCGTTTTCAATATCAGGGGTCTTTGCATCAGTCCATTTGTAATACTCTTTTGCAACATTAAGAATTCCTTCAAAAGTATACAAATCTTTATAACTAACATCTGTTTCTTTCATAAATCTGTTAAAAATTGTAGTGTTTATAAACATAACTTCTGTTGATTTTGCTGTTGGAAACACATAAAGATTTCCGTCAGGAAGCCTTCCCTCTTCCAAAAACTCAGGGATGTACATTGATAGTTCTTCATCAGAAAATTGTGATTCAATAGTAGATAGTAATCCCTTTTCCACAAGCATTAATGCAGTATTAGGGTACAGGGTCGTAATATTTGGAAGCTCAGGGGCACCAGGCTCATCATTAACGATCATCTTTAATTTTTCATGTATTGTTGCTGAACCAGAGATAGCAGTAACATTTATAATAATACCTTTTTCCTTGCCAACTGTATCATTAAATTCATCTATGAGGCTATCCATTGTTTCTTTCATTAAACCGCCATAGTTATGCCATAAGTTTATGGTTACTGGCTTACTTGCATTTAGCAGATTATTTTTATTACATCCTGATAATAGCAGGGTAGCAATTACAAAACAAACAATAATTCTTTTCATAAAAAACTCCCTGAAAACATTTGTGATAATTATACCATATATTATATATGCTTCCAAGTAAAATAAATGTAGAATAACCCTGAATTCATACTAAATAATTCTTTGAATATCACCCTTGGGGTGATTACAATTGTTCTGACTATATATATAATAAAATAAAGAATATATAGGGAGGGAATATGAGAAGGGTAGCTTTTATTCTTATAATTATTGTTTTGATTTCATTATTTACTGGCTGTGGAGCAAAGCAAAAGATGGAAGAGAAGGTAGCGGAAAAAATAATTGAGAAAACTTTAGGTGGTAATGTAGACATAGACGGGGAGGAAGTAACCATTAAGACAGAGGAAGGCAATGTGACATTCGGTAATACGGAATGGCCTACTTCGGAGTTGTCCAGTAAGGTTCCTGAGTTTAAAAATGGGAAAATTGTTAGTGTTGTAAATAGTGAAGCATATTTTATGGTAATAATCGAAGAAGTAGAAGTTGATGACTTTATGGATTATTATGAAAAAGTAAAAGGGGAATTTAATCAGGAATCTTACGAAACAAAATCAGAAGACACAATAGCCTACATGGGCAAAAATAATGAAGAAATAAGCATCATTATATCATACTCCCTAAATGATAATACAGCATCAATTACCAGTTCATTGCCAGAAAAAGAATAAGAACCCCATAATTTATGTTGAGTATCTGAGAACCTTGTAGACACAATAAAAATGCATTTTAGGATATCCTAAAATGCATTTTTGATGAAATAAGTTAATTTATGAAATCCAAGTATCTGAGCATACGTTCAATTATAGCCGAAGCTTCGGCTCGGGTAGCATTTTCATTAGGGTCAAATTCTTTTGTATCCCTTCCCATAATTATGCCTGCATCTACACAAATTGCTGTGCATTCTTTAGCGTATTCATCAATTGTTGAACTGTCAACAAACATTGATAGAATCTCATCTGTATTCTTTGGAGTTACTTCCTTGCCAACAAATTTAATTGCGTTGTTAATCATAACTGCCATATCTTTTCTTAAGATTCTTTCGTTCGGATAGAATTTTCCATCACCTCTTCCGTTGATTAAACCTGCTGCATAAGCCCTAGCTATATCTTCTGCATACCATCCGCTAACATCATCAAAGTTCATAGTTCCTTCTTCTTCGGTAATACCAAGAGCCCTCGTTATCATTACTGCAAATTCAGCTCTTGTTACATAGTCATTAGGTGCAAATACTCCTTCGTTTTTACCAAAGGCAATATTTCTTGCAGCTAATTTTTCTACATTGGTCCTTGACCAATGGTTTGTTATATCGTTAAATGTCTTAGGATTGTTTACTATAGCAAATATACCATTGCCACGGTATTTTATTCTTGCAGTACCAGCATGAAATACTGAAGGAGCAAATGTAAATTCGTTATCCTCAATTAATTTCATGGCAGTTGTTGAATAGGCATCCACTTTGTTTAATTCTTCTATTGTACGTTCAACATACATATCATAGCTGTCAATATTTACAGCCTTTGTTTTGCCTTCTATACTTACTTCGAAATCTACCAATCCGGATACCACTTTACCGCCTAATTTATCAACTGCTAGCATGGCAGAATCAATTAAATCTTTATCTGTAACTTTAGTTAATATAATGTTAACTTTAGAGTTGGATATTTTATTTATTTCTTTTAAAACTTCTTCTGAATTTAGAGGAAGATTGTAGGAAGCGGCATCCCATACTAGTTGCAATGTACCCTCTTGATTTTTACTGGAAATTTGATTATAGTAGCTTCCCAAGAGCCAAAGCTTTGCATTTTCTCCTGTCTTTGTTGCTTCGAATGAATATATGCCTCTATTTGAAACCAAGTCTTCAGCATAAATATCCTTTACAACCTCTCCATCAACTATTATTTGGCCGATGATAACAGGTTTTACCGGACCGCCACCACCAGAAGGTTGTGATTCTGTTTTCTTATAAACTTCTACATTAGTTATAGCACTTAAGGTAGTAGGAACGCCGTTTATACTTGTTGCGTAAATAGCGCTGACAGTTGTTGTTCCAACTTTAATTCCTTTTATTGCACCGCCTGTTGATATGGTAGCTATACTTGTATCCCCTGAAAAATAAGTGACCTTGTCGTAATTAATATCTACATATTCTATACCATCAAAATAATTTAATTTTGTTGGTACTGTTTCGCCAACTGTTACACTATACAAACCTTTTTCAAATTTCAATTCAGGCTCTTTTGGTTCAATTACTTCTGCCCTAAAAATTCTATAGCCTATGCTGTTTGTATATTTAGCTAATTTTTGCAATCCCAATTCTTGTGGGTCGTAGGTACCTTCTTCTGGTACATGTTTATGTTCATATGCAATGAGGATAGAACCTTCATTGTCTCCGGCAATTTCAATTATCGTTGATTCACTTAATTGGTCTCTATTATGTTCATTATCATCGGTATAGAATGCATTTCCTATAGGCCTTCCGATATAGTCAATATACTGAAGCCTTGCATAGTAAGGAACATCATTATCTTCAGTAAAAGAAACCCAAGCACAAAGCATATTTCCCTTGCCATCTCTGTATGTGGCAGGAGAATCTGGATAGCTTATTTCATCGCTAGTTGCAATTATAAATGGATCATCAACTTTTTTTGGTATAAGTTCATCATTTATTTCTATATATTGTCCTTTAGATAAGTAGATAAGCCCTTCTTCACCGTAATCTTCTTCAAGCCAAGTAAGTAAAAACTGATTTTTATCATCATTAAAATTATTTAATGAAACATATGGATTCATTGCATTCTCACCAAATTCGATAAAACCATTTTCAGGTACTTCTCCTGAAGATTTTACAATTTGTGCTTCATTAGCACCCAATGAGTAATATCCCCAAGTTACAATATATACATCAGTTAATGGATCATAACTAGCTTTTGGAAAGTACTGATTTTTACTTTCGCTTAAAGCAAAGTTATTAGTTGTCATAGTATCTTCAGAGTTTATTAATCTTCCGTAAATAACAGGGCGCTCCTGCTCCAAGTACAATTTTTCCTGCATCCATACTAATAAAAATTGGCCGTCTTTACCATATGTTAAATCTGGATAAGTTTCTGAATAATAATCATCTTCCTCTTTATTTCCAGAAACGTAAAAAGGATCTCCTAAGATAGGATTATGAATATCACTTTCATTTATCTTTACAGTACGAGCTTTTAAATAGGTTCCTCCATCGCCGTATGATTCTGACCATACTACTAAGAAACAATCATTTTTTGCGTCATATGCGACGGTTGGCGTTTCATTATATATGGAGCTATTGTAAATAATAAATTTATTACTTACTACTTCTCCGGCGCTATTTAATATTTCTCCGCAAATATAATAATTAGCTACATCATTTTCAAAACAATTAAAAACACTTAGGTAATAATTATTACCATATGATATATCTGGATTACTAAGTACAAAATAAGAAAATTCTCTACCAATAATCCTATATGCAACTTCATTTTCATATTTTGTTATATAAGCAATTATATTTTGGTAACTATTTTCACCATCGTAACCATAGTCACCGCTTATTGCAATAGGCATTCTTGAAACATTTATATTATCACCAGAATCATCGTCTGTGTAGAATGGAGAGCCTTTAGGTTTAGCATTACCATCTATATAACATAATTCTGCATAGCAGTCACCTTCTGCCTTAAATAAATCCCATACGGTCAGCATATTTCCAAAACCGTCAAAATATGAGGCGGGATGATCCAAATAATAACCATCATGAGGTTCACGGATTTTTAATTGATCCATTTTAGGTACTGGTTCTAAATAATTGGCTCCTGGATTATTATTCAGGTCAAAGTATTGACCGTATATGTCGTCATTTTCCCAAGTAACAAAGAAAAGGTCGTTATTATAATTATATGCTACATTAGGATCCATTCCTTCTCCCACAGTGATAATATTAGAAACATGCGCCTTATTCTCTTCTTCTGACCACTTGACCCCGCATGCCTCTATATATTCCCCATTATCTTCACTTTCCCATGCAACTAAAAATGCCTTTTGGCTTTTACTATAGAATATAGAAGGGTATCTGTTTACTCCACTGGTTTTTATATCAAATTTTGAACCTTTTAATGAACCATCTGCGTCAAGAAATTGACCACAAATTTTATAAGTATCATCACTTTCTAACCAAACTAGTAAATATTCATTATTGTCGCTATCAAATGCTATTTTTGGCGTTTTGATTCCATAATCTGAATCATCGAAGGACAGGGTGGCTACATTAAAGGGTTCTATTGTTATATCTCGATATTGATAAGCTTCATTATATTTAATTCCAGCAGCCCGTACATAATCAGTATCTGAATTTTCAATCCCGTTTTGAACCCAAGTAACAAAGAATTCATCACGTTCAGGATTGAAAACTACGCTTGGATTTGATAAATCAATTCCATCCTCATCATAAAAATTATCTATTAAAAATCTATATCCGATAGGTTCACCGTCTTTACCTACAAATTCTCCGACAATTCTATTATATGGTAAGTCTTCGTTTATTGAAAGATGTTCGAAAACACACAGGTATACGTTATTAGTTGAATCATATGCCAATGCTGGATTGTCACAATTGTTGTTATATGACGCAGTTCCGTATATAACAAATGATAGCTTGATATCATTACAATTCTTAGTAGTTATTTCATTTAAGGGTATTTTAAACTCATAGACCTTATGCTCATAATCAACTTTATCGGTGTAGGTGAATTCAGTATTTCCCCAATTTTTTTCCAAAACTGAAACTTTGAATTCTTTTATTCCTTCATCAGTATTTACATAAACCTTTGCATAATCCTTGTCGCCATCAAAAGTATTGTCTGTCGTTACATCCATGGTTACATATAAATTCTCATCATCATTCATAACCCAAAAATATGTGTCCCCTGCAGGGTGGCCTGAATCAGGTATTCTGTAATCTTTTATGAAAGGTTCTAAGTTTTGGACCTCGTCTAAAACTCCATCAACTTTTACAGTTCCAATATTGCTTCCTAAAGTATAGGTGTAAAAATCTTTGATTTCCTCTTTAAATTTAAAGTTATTTTCAGCAGGAAATTGGATTGGTTGTGTACTTATTACTTCATTTTCTATTCTACCGGTAACACTTAGAATTCCTCTGCCATTACTTGTTTCAAATTCCAATATAATACCGTCTTTCACCGGTGTTACATCCAAATCTTCTTTTGAAAGCTTATTTAACACCTTACTCTTGGTACCGTTTGCCTTAAAAGCTGTTGCACCGTCGAGGAATACTGAATCAAGATAAGCTGCTCCACCACCCTTTTGAGTAATTTTAATTAGAGTATTTTTGTTACTTTGGTGTTCCCCTAAATCAAGTTCTTTTGTTTCTTGGAATTTTCCATAAGCAAGGCTGCCTAGGTTTACCCAGCTATCCCCCATCTTTGATTCGATAGTAAACATTCCGTTGAAATCTTTGTTTGTTTTTTCGGGTAGTTCTAAGGGTTCAAAAGCAAAAGCCTGAAAAGGAACTACCATCATAAAAATCAAAATAAATACTAAAGCCTTTTTCAAAAAAACACCTCCAACTTATATTTCCTAAATTATATAATTGTATCCTATATATTAAAATCACCCTAAGGGTGATTTTAATGTAAGGAATGAGGGTTATTTTTGTAAAAGGCTACTGTTGCAATTAAAAAACCTGAAAGCCACACAAGAATTATTATTTTTTAAGTTTATGTTCCTTAATGAAATTTTGCAAAATTTCATTAAGACTTGGACCCTCTATTTCATCTAATTCATAATGGACACGGGTACAAGGTTTATTAATATTGATAACTCTTCCTAAATCAATAGGAGTGCCTATTATTACAGAATCGCAGTCGGTATTGTTAATGGTTTCTTGTAAATCCTTTAATTGTTGTTCGCCGTAGCCCATTGCAGGCAGCAAGATACCAATATTAGGATAAATATTAAAAGTATCTTTAAGCTTCCCAACAGTATAGGGACGGGGGTCTACTATTTCTTTAGCTCCATATCTTTCAGCTGCAACGGTACCAGCACCTAATTTCATTTCACCGTGAGTCAATGTAGGACCGTCTTCAACTACTAATACCCTCTTGCCCTTAATAAGTTCCGGATTATCTACGGTGATTTTGGATTCAGCTTTGACTAGGGTAGCTTTAGGATTTACTTTTTTAATATTATTTTCTACTAGGGCAACAGCTTCTGGACTGGCGCTGTCAATTTTATTTATAACTGCGACATCAGCTAATCGCAAACTTACTTCTCCAGGATAGTAGCTTAGTTCATGACCAGGACGGTGGGGGTCCACCACAGTAAAGGCTAGGTCGGTTTCATAGAAGGAAAAGTCGTTATTTCCTCCATCCCAAAGAATTACATCACATCCATCTGGATCATTTTCTGCTGACCGCAGTATATCTTCATAATCTACCCCTGCATAAATAATATTTCCTCGCTCTACATGGGGTTCATATTCTTCCATTTCTTCTATTGTACAATTATGCTTTTTTAAATCATCTACTGTTGCAAATCTTTGAACTCTTTGTGCAACTAAATCTCCATAGGGCATGGGGTGCCTTATAGCAATTACTTTAAGACCATTTTCCATTAAAATTTCGATAATTTTTCTTGATGTCTGGCTTTTTCCCGAGCCTGTTCGCACGGCACAAACGGAAATTACTGGTTTAGTACTTTTAATTGAAGTGCTCTTAGGTCCAAGAAGTCTAAAGTCTGCACCTGCTGCATTTACAATGGCAGAAAGGGCCATTACTGTTTCGTATTTTACATCACTGTAAGCGAATACACATTCATCTACTTTCAATTCTTCTATTAATTCAGGTAACTTATCCTGGGAATAAATTGGTATTCCTTGAGGGTATAATTTACCTGCTAATTCAGGGGGATATTTTCTGCCATCAATATCCGGTATCTGGGCAGCAGTAAATGCTACTACATTGTATAGATTATTATTCCTATAATATGTGTTGAAATTATGAAAGTCACGACCAGCTGCACCGATTATAATTACATTTTTTTTGCTCATATATCTTCTCCCTTTTTAATATTTATTCACCATATTTTACACCTGCTATATTAATTTGTAAAGAATAAAAATGAAAAAATAATCAAAAATATTAATTTTAATTCCTTGTTTCTCAGTATGTCCATTAATAAGTTAAGCAAAAAAGCACTAAGATTACTTAGTGCTTTGATATTTATAAGTATTCAAAAACTTTGCCAATGCTGTCTTTAATAACCAGGTCAGCTTTATAGTCCATTTGTGTTGATGATTTATTGATTAATATTAGCTTACTTCCATTGAAGTAGTTAATAAGACCTGCTGCTGGATAAACTATTAAGGATGTTCCTCCCACAATTAAAACATCTGCTTTCTCAATATACATAATGGACTTTTCTAAAATATCGCTGTTGAGACTTTCTTCATATAAAACCACATCAGGCTTCACTGTTCCCCCACATTGGCACTTAGGGATTCCCTTAGATTCCACCATAAAATTAACATCATAAAATTTTCCACATTTCATACAATAATTACGGTGGACAGAGCCATGAAGCTCCAAAACATTTTTACTACCCGCTGCTTGGTGAAGGCCATCAATATTTTGAGTAATAACAGCTTTAACCTTTCCTTCCTTTTCAAGTTCCGCCAATTTAATATGAGCAGGATTTGGCTTTGCATCTAAAAAAATCATTTTATTTACGTAGAAGTCATAGAATTCTTCAGGGTGTGATTTAAAAAAACTATAAGAAACCATTGTTTCAGGGGGATACTTGTACCTTTGGCTATATAAGCCATCCACACTTCTAAAATCAGGAATTCCGCTTTCTGTTGAAACTCCTGCGCCACCAAAAAAAACTATGTTATTGCTTTGAGAAATAATTTTTTTTAATTCAGTATACATACTTCCTCCTATTATATTCGATATGTACTAATTAAATAAAATATAAACAAATGTAAGGGGTAGGCTATGTAGAAACTCATTTGAAGGGCTTTATTTTTAATACCTATTTTATAGTTGTAAAAATAAATTAAAAACAATGAAAGAACAGAAAATTGTTGTATCCGACCTAGCGACAGATTAGTTAATAGCATTACTAAAGCAATTATAGAAAATCTTTTTTTCTTCGGAAAGCTTCTTGTATAGTAAAATGCGAAAATATATATAATTCCTACAAACTGATAGTCCGTTCTCAATAGACTGGATAAAACACATGCAGTTACAATAATAAGAGAATCGTTTAAATTCTTTTTGTCCTTCTTATCTAATAAGTAGATAGTAATCAATCCTATAAATAATGTGAAAAGTATGTTTTGATGTTCAAATCCAATGTTGTTGAAGAATGCTAAATCGAATGGTATTTCAGAAATAATGGCGAAAATTAACAGTCTTCCTGCGTATTTTTTTACATTACGGGTGTGAGCATAGCCTTCAACTAATAGAAAGCAATATATGGGAAAAGCCAATCGTCCTATTATTCTATAGATATATACCTGGCTTTGAAAAATTGCACCATAATGATCAATTATCATGGTTAAAAGAGCAATTGATTTAAGTATTAAACTGTTCATTTGATCACCTTAAGATATTTCTATATTGATTATATCATTTAACTAGATAATATCAAGAAAAGCATTTCAAAAATAACAACACACCCAATAACCCAATCGGAAATTGAGCCTTGTTTCTTTGCAATAAAAAAAGGCAGGTGACTGCCTTTTTACAATTTTATGGAGGTTTTTTAGGAGTTCCATAGGGTACAGCTACTAGGCTAACATTTTTAATATTGATTCTTTAGGTCTTACACCGACCATTTTACTTACCACCTTACCATCTTTTATCACTGCTAAGGTAGGTATGCTCATAATGCCGAAAGCAGATGCTAATTCAGGTTGCTCATCTATGTTAATTTTTCCAACCTTTGCATCAGTGGCTTCCCTGGCAATTTCATCTATTACAGGTGAAATCATTCTGCAGGGACCGCACCAGGCTGCCCAAAAGTCTAAAAGTACAGGTTTATTTGAATTTAAAACTTCTTTTTCGAAGTTGTCGTTTGTAATATTTATTGCGCTCATGATCATATCTCCTTTACTCATTATTATGATTTAATTATAAAAAATTCTATGTTTATTACAGTAACCCGGTTACAAAAGCATTAAATTCTATTTAAGGGTCATACTAATAAAGAGGAGGTTTAGATGAAAGAACTATATTTAAAAACAGAACATGGATTAATCCCATTAGATGAAAAGATAATTGAGAAGTATAAACTGAAAGTTGGTAGGAAATCCCCTTTTACACGTTGCTATGTTGTAGATAAATAAGGAAATTACAAAATAGACAATGAAGAAAAAGTTGAAGTGACCGTTGACCAAATGCCAGAAGGTGAAGGATTGGAAGATGACGAAATTGTAGAATTTTCCGAAACAGGAGCAATTTTATCTCAGTCTGAAATTATAGACTTTTCGCAAGGAACAGATTCTGATAATACTTAGCTGTTGGGAAGCATAGAAAGCTTCCTTTTTTTATTTTATCTTGACAATTGAGCAAGTATTCAATTATAATAGAAACAGTTGAACGATTGCTCAATTAATCAGGTGTATAAGGGGAGGATATATTGAAAAAAGAAGATATTGTTTGCGATTGCGAAGCAATTCATGAAAATATTGTAAATGAAGTAAAAAAGAGAATGCCTAAGGACGAAGATATTTATGATTTGTCTGATTTTTTTAAGGTGTTAGGTGATAGCACTAGAATGAAAATAATATGGGCATTAGACGAAAGTGAAATGTGTGTATGTGATATTGCGGTTTTGCTGAATATGACTAAATCCGCCATATCTCACCAATTAAGAGCTTTGAGAAATGCCAATTTGGTAAAGTTCAGAAGAGAAGGAAAAACAGTTTATTATTCCTTAAAGGATGACCACGTAAGAGATATATATGAAATAGGTATGGAGCATATAAAAGAAAAATATTTGGGAGGACATAATGAAAAAGACATTTAAACTTGAAGGGTTAAATTGCGCCAATTGTTTGGCTAAGATGGAAAGAAAAATAAGCAAACTTAAAGGTGTAACAAACGTATCATCTAATTTTTTTACAGCAAAAATGATTATTGAAGCAGATGAAGATTTTATGCCCGAAATAGAAGAGGCTGCATCAAAGATTGTAAAAAAATATGAGCCACAGGTTGTGTTTACTGTTGAGTAGCAGGAGGGCATCATGAAAAAAATGCTTTGGCGCTTAATTATAAGTTCAATATTTTTCATATTGGGAATATTTATAAACAGTAGCAATGCTAAATTAATTCTATTTGCAGCAAGCTATATTCTTGCCGGGGGAGACGTTGTAAAAAGGGCTATTTACAACATAAAAGAGGGAGAAGTATTTGACGAAAACTTTTTAATGTCAGTTGCATCTTTAGGAGCATTTTTAATAGGTGAAGCTCCAGAAGGTGTTGCTGTAATGCTATTCTACCAGGTGGGAGAAATATTTCAGGACTATGCTGTGGGACAGTCAAGAAGATCAATTGCAAGTTTAATGGATATTCGTCCTGACTACGCCAATGTTAAGGAAGGAGATAAGCTAATAAAGAAAGATCCCGAAGATGTAAAAATAGGAGATATTATTGTAATAAAGGCAGGAGAAAGGGTACCCTTAGACGGTATTATTACGGAGGGGAGCTCCATGGTGGATACTTCTGCACTAACGGGTGAGTCTGTGCCCCGAGATGTAGGAGAAGGAAGTGAAATTCTAAGTGGATGTATTAACATAAACGGGGTAATTACTGTTAAAGTCACCAAAGAATACAAGGAATCCACAGTAAGTAAAATCTTGGACCTAGTGGAAAATGCCAGCAGTAAGAAATCTCAACCTGAGAAATTTATTACTAAGTTCGCAAGAATTTATACCCCAATCGTTGTGGGCATTGCTGTTATTCTTGCAATAGTACCTCCTTTGATAATTAAAGAGGCAACTTTCAGCCAATGGATTTACAGATCCTTGTCATTTTTAGTTGTTTCCTGTCCCTGTGCCTTGGTTATTTCTGTTCCTCTAAGTTTTTTTGGAGGAATAGGAGGGGCATCAAAGAAGGGGATTTTGGTAAAAGGGGGCAATTATTTGGAATCCATGGCGAAAACGGAAATTGTAGTTTTTGACAAGACAGGAACCCTTACTAAGGGAGTATTCAAAGTACAAAAGATTGTGGCAGAGAATTCTCCGGAAGAAGTCCTTAGATTAGCAGCCTATGCTGAAAACTATTCTAATCATCCTATATCTATATCCCTGAAAGAAGCATATAACAAAGAAATTGACAGTAAACTTATATCCGATGTAGAGGAAATTTCCGGCCATGGTGTTTCTGCTCTTGTAGACGGTGTTAATGTATTAGTAGGAAATGATAAGCTTATGAATAAATATAGTATTCCCTACAGTAAGTATATACTGCCGGGGACAGTGGTACATGTTGCTAAGGATGGTAATTATGCAGGCTATATTTTAATTTCAGATGAAATTAAGGAAGATTCCCATAAAGCTATTAAAGGATTAAAAGATCAAAACATTAAAGATATAGTTATGCTTACAGGAGATAACAAGTCTTCAGGTGAGAATACTGCTAAGGAATTGGGCATTAAAAAAGTTTATACAGAGCTTCTTCCTGCTGATAAAATAGAAAAGGTTGAAGAATTAATATCTCAAAAATCAGAAAAAGGTGTATTAATGTATGCAGGGGATGGTATAAATGATGCTCCGGTACTAGCAAGAGCCGATGTTGGTGTTGCTATGGGAGGTCTTGGATCAGATGCAGCAATTGAAGCAGCTGATGTGGTAATTATGACAGATGAGCCGTCAAAGATAGTACAAGCTATAAGAATTTCACAAAATACTTTGAAAATTGCATATCAGAATATTATTTTTGCCATATCTGTAAAAGTGTTAATATTGCTTTTAAGCAGTATTGGATATGCCAGCTTGTGGGCAGCTGTATTTGCTGATGTGGGAGTGACTTTTATAGCTATATTAAATGCAATGAGAGCCCTAAAACAAAAGTAATAGATAAGAAGAGATATATCTTATAGATATGTCTCTAATTTTGTTCACTGGAAATAAAAACTATGGTATAATTATCATAAATACCTTAAGTAGGGGAGGATAGGATGGAGTTTAAAAATTTCCAAGAATTGATTGACAGTGTTCAGAAAAGCCAGTCAAAGAAAAGGGTTGCTGTTGCAGCTGCCCATGACGAACACACTTTGGAAGCTGTTTTTAAAGCCTATGAGGACAAATTAGTTGAACCAGTTTTAGTAGGGGATAAAAACAAAATTATACAGATACTTAATAATCTTAATGTGGAATTTGACCATGAAAGCATTATTAGCGTCGAAAACGATATCCAAGCGGCAGAAAAAACAGTGGAATTAATTAATGAAAAGAAAGCAGACTTTATAATGAAAGGAAAACTCCAAACAGCGGACTTATTAAAAGCAGTAGTTAATAAAGAAAAGGGTATCAGGACAGAAAGAATAATGTCACATTTAGCAATTTTGGAAGTGCCTTCTTACCATAAACTTATAGCTGTAACTGACGGTGGAATGGTACTATATCCAACCTTAGAAGAGAAGAAACAAATTTTAGAAAATGCTGTTGACATCTTTATAGCAATGGGGTACCAATGCCCGAAGGTTGCAGTACTTACTGCGGTGGAAACCGTAAATCCTAAAATGCAGGAAACTTTAGATGGGGATACTTTAAAAAAGATGAACCAATCAGGTGAAATAAAAAATTGTATAGTAGAAGGTCCAATATCAGCAGACTTAACTTTCAACAAAGAGTCGGCTAAAATTAAAGGGTTTGAAAGCCCCGTAACGGGAGAAGCAGATATATTGCTGGTTCCAAACATAGCAACAGGAAATATTATGAGTAAAATATTATTAGAGCTGGCAGGGGCAACTATGGCGGGGATAGTTTTAGGGGCTAAGGTTCCTATAGTACTGACTTCTAGGGGAGCTACAACACAGGAAAAATACTTGTCCTTAGTTTTATCTGCTTCAACAGTAAAATAATTTAGGGGACATTCCTATATCTTCGGAGAATATCTAAGATAGAGGTGTGTCCCCAAATCTTTTGTCTTAACTGAACCTGTTTGCAGATGGCATGGATATGTTTTTAAGGGCCACTTCAGCATTATCCTGCAGCTTTGGCTCTAAGGAAATATCCCCTAAAGCTACCATTCCCACTAAGGAGTTGTTTTCAACAACCGGAAGCCTGCGAATTTGTTTTTCACTCATTATTCTTACCGCCTCATGGACATCCATGTCAGGAGTACCAACTACAGGATTTGGTGTCATAATGTCTTTTAACTGCCTGTTACTTTGACCTGAAGCCACTGCTCTTAACGTAATATCTCTATCTGTGACAATCCCAACCACACTGGAATCGCTACATATGGGTATTGAGCCGATGTTGTAATCTTTCATTAATTGTGCAGCTTTTTCAACTGTATCCGTTGTATTTAAACTAACTACATGTCTTGACATTATATCTCTTAATTTCAAGTATGTCACCTCCAAGTATATATTCCCTCAAATTTCTATATGTATTCACAATTATTAAAATTGATGAATTGAAATGTTTTAAAATTTCTTTACCGGGTATCTATATCTAAAGATTATAAAGGAGGAAGTCAATGAGTACTGTAAAATGGAACGGAAGAAATTTAATTAAAACAATCGCAGAAAATGAAAAAGCGGCAACTAAGTTGTATAGGGCAATTGCTGCAGAAGCAAGAATAGGTGAGCAGTTTTTTGAGTTATTAGCTAAAGATGAAGAGAGGCATGAAAAAATTTATAACGCTTTACTTGAAAAATTTACAAAAAGTAATATGGATTTGGAGCTTGAAGAATCTGATGCCGAATATGTTGATATATTAATTGAAAACAACACTTTGTTTGATGATGAACTAATTGAAAAAGCCAAAAAAATATTCACCAAGTCCCAAATATTTGATATAGCTGAAAGAGCTGAAAGAGATGCCGTTTTGTTTGTTACCGAATTACAAAGACTTTATCCTGATTTAGCAAAAGAAGAAATGGAAATCATACTTAAGGAAGAGAAAGCTCACCTGAAAAAAGTATTAGAAAGAAAAAGAGATAGCCAGCCAATGTTTGGAAGAGGTATGTAGTTCATGGACAAGCTTTCAGTGTGCCAGATAGATTATCAGGCGCACTTTTTTTGCTTTATTAATTGATAGTTTAAAAAACATAGGGTATAATCAAATAAAAACTATAGGTGAGGTAAAATGAATATCTTAATATTAAATTGCGGAAGCTCTTCTATTAAGTTTCAAGTAACAAAAATGCCCCAATACCATGTATTAGTACAAGGAAGGGTAGAAAGAATTGGATACGATGATGCCATATTTATTAACTCAATCAACAAGGACAAAACAGTTCAACCTGTTAAGAATCACGAGGAAGGAATTAATTTAATATTAAATAGTCTTTTTAACAATACCAGTATAAGCAAAGATAATATTGATGCTATCGGACATAGAGTTGTTCAGGGGGGAGACAAGCAGAATGAATCTGTAATGATTGATGATCAGGTTATCGACTACATAGAGAGTATAAAGGAACTAGCACCTCTTCACAATCCGAATCATTTAGCAGGAATTTATGCATGTAAAAAACTATTACCTAGTGTACCTCAAGTTGCAGTTTTTGATAACGGATTTCATATGTCATTGCCAAAATCTACATATATTTATGGAATTCCCTATGAGTACTATGAAAAACACAGGATAAGAAGATACGGATTTCACGGTATAGCTTTCAGAAGTATGGCTGAAGAAGTGGATAAGATATTGAAGGATTCCCATAAGAACTACAAAATAGTAAACCTTATGTTAGGAAGTGGCACTACTGCTAATGCTTTAAAATATGGGAAATCAATTGAAGTAAGTACTGGATTTACCCCTCATGAAGGTTTGATTCAGTCAACCAGAGCTGGGGATATAGATGTGGCAGCAATACTCTACTTAATGAAAAAAGAAAACCTTACTATAGAAGAAGCGGATGAATTAATCAATAAGAAGAGCGGTTGGAAAGGCTTGTCGGGAATTAGTAATGATATGAGAGAAATTTACGAAGCCTCTGAAGAGGGAAACGAAAGAGCAAGGCTTGCTATTGATGTAGCCTGCCACAGATTTAAAAAATATGTTGGAGCTTACAGTGCCATAATGGAAGGTATAGACATTTTGGTGTTTTCAGGAGGAGTAGGTGAAAATGCTTTCTATATAAGGGAAAAAGTATGTAAGGGATTGGAGTTTATGGGAATTGAAATAGATGAAGACAGGAATAAAAACAATGAGAAAATAATCAGCAAAGATACATCAAGAGTTAAAATACTGGTTGTAAATGCTAATGAAGAAAAAATAATTGCAGAAGATACATATAAAATATGCAGCAGTAAGTAGGAGCTAAGTAGTAATAAGAAAAGCGGAAACCAAAGGAGAAGTGGGGTATGAGTTTAATAATAGAATCTTCAGCTAAGCTAATAGGTAAAATGCGGTTAGGAAAAGAAGTATATGTAGCACAAGGAACTATCCTTCGTTCAAATAAGGATTCTGTTAAAATAGCTAATCAAACATGGATATTAGAAAATTCTGTCTTAATAGGTACGGAAGAGTTTCCTTTAAGGGTAGGAAGTAAGACTGTATTCGGACACAAATGTATAGCCATAGGGGCTGAAATAGGTAATCTTTGTGAGATAGGAAATGGTGTAATAATGCTTCCCGGTTCTAAAATAGGAAATATGTGTATTTTCGGTGAAGGAACTATAATTCCTGAAGGGGCGATAATTCCAGATGAATCAGTAGTTGTAGGACGTCCAGGAAGAATAATAAGAAAGTTAACCGAGGATGACAAAAACATGATTAAAAGAATGCGAGACAATAATATAACATTATCTCCATATAAAGAAAATCTAGTAAATGAAAGGTTAGGTGAGGAAATGGGAATTCTGCATAAGTATAAGGACAAATATCCAAATGTGGCAGAATCAGCAATAATATTCGAGACAGCAGAAATTACAGGAGATGTAATAATTGGAGATAATTCAATCATAGGTTCAGGAGTTAAAATAATCGGCAATTCCCACGGTCCAGTTAGAATAGGAAACAATGTTCAAATACTTGAGAATACTGTATTACATCTATTGCCTGATAATGAATTAATAATAGAGGACAATGTTACAATAGGTCCTGGCTGTATTATCCACGGTACAACTATAGGTGCAAATACTATAATAGAATCCGGTTCCATAGTATGCGATTACAGCAAATTAGGAAAAAACACCTTGGTAAAATCGGGTACCCTAGTAAAACAAAGGAGTATTTTTGAAGACAATGCAATATTAGAAGGTTATCCAGCCAAGGTCGTAGGAGAAAATACTCATTTCTTGGATAAACCTGTATGGGCAATAAATGTTGAACATATATGAAACTACTGGTATAATGTTGCTTATATTCAAACCTATTAACTAGCTGGGAGGAGTAGATTGCAAAAAAATTGTTTCGTTTCATGGAGCGGTGGCAAGGATTCCTGTTTAGCATTGTATAAAGCAATGGAGTTAGGGTATAATCCCGTTAAGTTGTTCACCATGTTTGGTTTAGAAGATATAAGTTCTTCCCATAGACTGAATGAAAAAGTTATTAAATCCCAAGCAAAGTCTATAGGGATTGACTATATAATAGGTAAAGCATCCTTTAATGAGTATGAAAAAGTATTTGTATCTAATCTTAGAATATTTAAAGAAGAGGGAATAAATTACGGAATATTCGGTGATATAGATCTCTATGAACATAGACAGTGGGAAGAAAAAGTATGTGATAAAGCATCGATGGAAGCTGTCTTACCCCTTTGGAACAGGGACAGAAAAGAAATAGTGAAGGAATTTATTAAATTAGGATTTAAAGCAAAAATTGTAGTAGTCAACACTAAAATGTTGGACACAAAATTTTTAGGACAAGATTTAAGTATCCCTTTATTAGAAGAAATTGAAAAAAACGGGGCAGATCCATGTGGCGAAAACGGGGAGTACCATACAGTGGTTTATGATGGCCCAATATTTAAAAATCCAGTGGATATAGAGTTTGACTATACCGTAATTCCCATAGAAGACACATGGGCACAAATTAAAGTACAATGATATGAATATGGAGTGTAAAATGATAGGAAAAATAGAAAAAGTTTTGGATAAGTACGTTAGGCCTCAATTGGCACAACACTATGGAAATGTAAAGGTGCTAAGCTTTGAAAATGGGGTTTTGAAAGTTAAATTAGAAGGTCAGTGTAGCAACTGTCCTTCAGCAAGGTTTACTGTTGAAGATGTAATTGAAAAGGAAATTAAAGAACACGTTCCTGAGGTAGAAAGAGTTGCTTTAATAGAAGGAGTAAGTGACGAATTAATGTCCTTTGCAAGAAAAATACTAAATAAGGAATCACAGTGAATGAACATAGGAATTAAATACTGCGGTGGATGTAATTCTATTTTTGATAGAATTGAAATTGTAAACAAAATTAAGAAAATTTTTAAAGAAGAAAACTTTGAATATGCAAAGGAAGGCGACTCTTACGATATTGTCTTGGTAGTAAACGGCTGTACCAGAGCATGTGCAGACCATTCAGCATTAAAAGGACATAAAATTTTCATAAACTCAGAATCAGATTTTCAAAAAGCGGTAAATTTAATATATGAGCATAAAAAATAAAACTCAGGTTTATACTTGAGTTTTATTACCGTAAGGATATGAGATTTAATAAAATAAAGAAAGGAACATAGATATGAAGATAGCAGTTATTGATGGAATGGGCGGTGGAATTGGGTGTCAAATTGTAGAAAGGTTAAAACCTTTTAAAAATAATGATGTTGAAATTATTGCATTAGGAACAAATTCTTCAGCTACTTCCAATATGTTAAGGGCTGGCGCTGATAATGGGGCTACAGGAGAAAACGCAATAGTTTGGATGAGTGGTAAAGTTGATATAATAATAGGACCTTTAGCAATTATATCGGCTAATTCAATGATGGGAGAAATTAGTCCCAAAATGTCCTTGGCAATTGCAAGTAGCGATGCAAGAAAATTATTGCTTCCAGTAAGCAAGTGCAATATTGATATTATTGGCCTTGAGGATCTGCAATTTAAAACGATCTTTAATGAGTTGGCAGAAACTATAAAAAAAATTATAAATGAGTAAAAATCGAGTAAATAAATTTAATTTTACTTAAGGGGCTTAAGCCCCTGTTATTTTGCAAAAAAAGTTAAATATTAAACAAATTGTTAAAAGCAAATCAAAAAACCTCTTGACATAATTGTATACAATCAATATAATTAGCATACAATAAAAAACATTTGAAAAATATATATAGGAATTGTATCCAAAAATTTCAAAATGTATTCATTAATAGAAAGGAAGTAATTATATGGCTTTAATGACAGGTGAACAGTACATAGAAAGCATTAGAAAAATGAATATGCAGATTTACATGTTTGGTGAAAAGATTGAAAATGCTGTTGACAATCCTATACTAAGACCATCATTGAATTCTGTAAGAGCAACATATGATTTGGCACAAATGCCTGAATATGAAGACTTAATGACTGCAACATCATCCATTACAGGAGAAATAATCAATAGATTTACTAATATTCACCAAAGTACAGATGATCTTATTAAAAAGGTAAAAATGCAAAGATTGATGGGGCAAAAAACTGCTTCCTGTTTCCAAAGATGTGTTGGTATGGATGCTTTTAATGCAGTATACAGCACGGCTTATGAAATTGACAAAGCGCATGGTACAAAATATTTCGAAAACTTTGTGGAATATATGAAGTATGTACAGGAAAATGACTTAACAGTAGACGGAGCCATGACAGATCCAAAAGGTGATAGGTCATTATCCCCAAGCAAGCAATCAGATCCAGATTTATATTTACGTGTAGTTGAAAGAAGAGAAGATGGGGTTGTAGTAAGGGGAGCAAAGGCTCATCAAACAGGAATAACCAACTCACATGAAGTATTAGTTATGCCTACTATAGCAATGTCCCCAGAGGATAAGGATTATGCTATAGCTTTTTCTGTGCCTGTTGATACAGAAGGAATAATAATAATAGTTGGACGTCAATCCTGCGACACAAGAAAATTAGAAGGTTCAGATATAGATGTAGGAAACAGTGAATTTGGCGGAATGGAAGCCCTAGTTGTTTTTGATGATGTGTTTGTACCAAATGAGAGAATATTCTTAAATGGAGAAACAGAATTTGCAGGTGTGTTGGTAGAAAGATTTGCAGGATATCACAGACAGAGTTATGGTGGCTGTAAAGTTGGAGTAGGAGATGTTTTAATCGGAGCTGCAGCGCTTATGGCAGATTATAACGGTGTACAAAAGGCTTCTCATATAAAGGACAAGCTAATAGAAATGATACATTTAAATGAGACATTGTATAGTTGTGGAATTGCTTGTTCAGCAGAAGGACATAAGACAGAGTCAGGAAACTATTTAATAGATTTATTGTTAGCTAATGTATGCAAGCAAAATATAACCAGATTCCCATATGAGATAGCAAGGTTAGCTGAAGATATAGCAGGTGGATTAATGGTGACAGCTCCTTCAGAAAAAGACTTAAGAGATCCTAAGATAGGACCATATATAGAAAAATACTTAGTTGGCATTGAAGGAGTTTCTGTAGAAAACAGATTGAGAGTACTTAGACTTATTGAAAACTTGACCTTAGGAACAGCTGCAGTTGGCTATAGGACAGAATCAATGCATGGAGCAGGTTCGCCTCAAGCCCAGAGAATAATGATATCAAGACAAGGAAATCTAAATGCGAAAAAAGAGTTAGCTAAGTCAATTGCTAAAGTTAATGAATAAAAAGTAGTACTTTAGATGCAGAGTATGTAGTGGATATACTAAATAATTAAAATATATCTAAACTATATATTGTTAGGAGATGATATATGACTGTCTCATAATTTTCAAAATAGTTTAAAACTACTTAAATTATTAACATTAAAAGAGGAGATATTCTATGAAAGTTTTAAAATGGTTAGATAAAAACTTTGAAGAGAAAGCAATGTCCGTGCTACTTTGGGCAATTGTGGTAATTATGTTTATCCAAGTTATAATGAGATATGTATTTAAATCTTCTTTAGCTTGGTCAGAGGAAGTATCTAGATATTTGTTCATATGGATGGTATTTACAGGCATAAGTTATGGTGTGAAAAATGGTCTGCATATGAAAATAGATTTATTAGAGTATTTTGTTCCTAAGTTAAAAAAACCCTTAGGAATAATTGCTGATTTAGCATTTTTTATTTTCACATGCTATATGATTAAACCTGGAATAAATGTAGTAAAAGCAATAAAAGCTTCTGGACAGACTAGTCCTGCTGGCGAAGTACCCATGGAAATAGTTTATACCAGTTTGTTAATTGGTTTTACACTTGTTGTAATTAGAATTATACAAAAATACGTACTAATGTTTACGAAGAAGGGAGAACAACAATGATAGGTAGTGTGTTTGTAATACTTTTTGGATCTTTGTTCATAGGAATTCCAATAGCAATTTCGTTAGGATTTACAGCATTATCAGCATATTTTTTAGATCCTACGCTACCTTCTAATGCAGAATACGCATTTAGAACTATGATAACAGCATTGGATTCATATTCTTTATTAGCTATTCCCTTGTTCATATTGTCTGGTAATATAATGGCACAGGGAGGAATTTCAAGAAAACTGTTTAACTTCTTTGCATACTTCATAGGTGATAGAACTGCAGGTATGCCAATTGCGGCCATAATAACTTGTTTATTCTATGGAGCAATTTCTGGCTCTGGGCCAGCTACAGTTGCTGCAGTAGGAGCAATGACAATCCCTATTTTACTAGATTTAGGATATGATAAGAATTTTGTAGTATCAATGATTGCCGTTGCAGGTGGATTAGGAGTTATAATACCTCCCAGTATACCCTTTATAATCTACGGCCAGTCAACAGGGGCATCAGTGGGTAATCTGTTTATAGCGGGAGTGCTACCTGGAATATTAATAGCATTCTGTATGATAATATATGCTTACTTCTTCTGTAAAATGAAAGGGGAAGATAAGGAAAAATTACGTGCGAATGCAAAGGAGTTAAGATCAAAAGGTTTCATAGAAATGTTTAAAGATAGTTTCTGGGCACTTTTAACTCCAGTAATAATACTTGGTGGTATTTATAGTGGTATAGTGACACCTACTGAAGCAGCAAATATATCAGTTGTCTATGCAATTATTGTAAGTATATTCATTTATAAGAGTATTAAAGTCAAAGATTTATCTAAAATTATGGCTGATACTGTAGCAACAGCAGCTCCTATATTGCTAGTTGTTTCAATTGCGACAGTATTCGGAAAAGTACTTACATTAATGCAGGCTCCTGTAATAATTTCGAACCTAATTACGGGTACATTTACAACTAAGGTATCAGTATTATTGGCAATTAATGCAATCTTGCTATTTGTTGGTATGGTTATGGACACTACTCCGGCTATATTAATACTAGCACCAATCTTCATGCCTATAATTTCATCTATAGGTGTAGACCCAATACATTTCGGTGTTATTATGGTTGTTAACCTTGCTATAGGATTTGTAACACCTCCAGTAGGTATAAACTTGTTCGTTGCAAGTTCAATGACAGAAATACCTGTTCTACAAATAGCCAAAAATGCAGCGCCATTTATTATGGCGTTTATAGTAGCACTATTGCTAATAACATTCATACCAGCAATAAGTATGGCATTAATTTAAGTAACATAATGATTAAGACATTAAAGAAGTAATAAATAAATTTAATATATAAATTTATTTATATAAAATTATTTCTAAAAAAATTATTTCTAAAAATATTTGGAGGAAAATGATGAAGGCAAAAAGAATTCTAACAATTTGTTTAGCAGCAATTTTAATTTTCAGCTTGGCTGCTTGTTCAAATCAGGCTTCAACTGATGGAAACAATAATGGTAATGCAGATGCAGATGTAAAAACTATAACATTTGCCCATGCAACAGCTGAAGGTACTTCGACAAATGATGGAGCACTTAAATTCAAAGAGTATGTAGAAGCAAACAGTAATGGAAAATTAAAAGTAAATGTTTATCCTAATGCACAATTAGGAGGAGACCGTGAGTTAATAGAAAATACTCAAAATGGATCAATTACAGCTATGTTATCATCACCAGCACCTCAGGTTAGCTTTGTTCAAGCAGCAACAGTATTTGACTTACCCTTTGTATTTGAAAGCATGGAGCATGGAAGAAAAGTATTTAATGATCCAGATTTCATAGCTGCAATTTCTAAAAAGTATGCAGAGGCAGGTTTTCACTATTTAGGAGCATCCGCTCAAGGGTTTAGAACATTAACATCCAATAAAAAAGTAACTTCTTTAGAAGACTTGAAGGGACTTACTATTAGAACAATGGAAAATAAATTCCATTTAAAAACATGGGAATTATTAGGAGCAAATCCTACACCTTTAGCCTTTAATGAATTGTATACAGCTTTACAGCAAGGAACAGTTGATGCCCAGGAAAATCCTATTGAACTAGTTCATTCACAAAAATTCTATGAACAACAGAAATATATAATGGATACAAATCACATTATCCAGTCTAACGCATGGATTATGAACAAAGCATTCTATGATAGCTTATCAGATGACTTAAAAGCTGTTGTAGATGAAGCAGGAAGATTGGCTGTAGAAACTGCAAATAGAGTAAGTGACGAAAAAGAACCTGGCTATATTGAAACAATATCAAATTTTGGATGCGAATTTGTAAATGTTTCTGATGAAGAGATAGCGAGATTCCAAGAAGCAGTTAAGCCAGTTTATGAAGAAATCAGAGCAGCAGCAGATGCAGAAACTTATGATGCATACATGAATGCAGTAGAAAAGTATAAAAGCAACTAAATAAATCAGTTTAATAGTACTTGTATAATTACAGAAAGACTTATGCCTTTCTGTAATTATACACAATAAATTATGTAAGGAGATTGCTATTTATGGATGCTATCAGAAGTATGTTAGATCATATCGAAATTCCAAAATTTGCTCGCATTCGTCAACATTTTGATGATACTAAAATTGAAAATATTGAAGAAGAGATAAAAAAACAATTTAACAGCGAGAAAATCAGAGACATTATAAAAGAAGGACAGACAATTGGTATTACTGTAGGTAGTCGTGGTCTTGCTAATTTAAAAGAAATAGTTAAATATATATGCGATAATATTAAAAGCAAAGGTGCTACACCAGTTATTTTGCCCAGCATGGGTAGCCATGGTGGTGCAGTTGCAGAAGGACAAGCTGATTTTGTCAGAGGACTTGGAGTTACTGAAGAGTTTGTTGGTGCAGAAATAAGAGCAGGAATGGAAGTAATTCAGTTAGGTACTACAGAGGAAGGATATCCTGTTTATTATGATAAAATAGCTAGTGAGTTAGATGGGGTAATAGTCTTGGGTAGAATAAAAGCCCATACAGATCTTGAAGGAGATATAGAAAGCGGCTTACATAAGATGATAGCAGTTGGTTTAGGAAACCATCTAGGAGCTCAAGTAGTACATGCTAGGGGACTTGACAAGGCAGTTCCAAGAGTTAAGTCTATAGCCAGATATGCATTAAAAAATTCGAATATAGTATTTGGTGTTGGTTTGATAGAGAATGCTTATGATGAAACAAGCGAAATAGTGTTTTTGCCCGCAGCAGAAATTGCTGAAACTGAAGCTAGTTTGCTAGCCAAATCAAAAAAACAACTTCCCAGATTCTTGTTCAATGATATTGACGTACTCATAGTTGATCAGATAGGGAAAAATATTAGTGGAAATGGCATGGACCCTAACGTAATCGGCAGAGGAATGATTGGTTATAAGAATAAGGAAATACGAATAAATAAAATTGTGACTTTAGATACATCTGAAGAGTCCGGTTCAAATGCATTTGGAGTAGGATTATCTGATATAACAACTAAGAGAATTTTCAACAAACTAGAAACTGAAGCTATGTATACAAACGCCATTACAGCAATTGCAATTAACGGAGTAAGAATACCTATAGCAATGGACAGTGATAAATTGGCAATACAGTTAGCTATTAGAGCTGTATGTGCTGAAGAACCAGAAAAAATCAGAATTGCAAGAATAAAGGATACGTTGAGTTTAAGTGAAATATACGTTTCCGAAAGTTTAGTTGAAGAACTTAAAGGAAACGAAAATATAGAAATTATAAGCGACCTAGAAGAGTTTGAATTTGATGAGTTAGGAAATTTACTGAATGAATATAAATGTGACAGAATATAAACAAAAGGGGTGGAATAATGAAAGCTGTTGTATATGAAGGCCCAAAAATTTTAACATACAAAGATATACCAGATGTTACTCCCAAGGCTAACGAAGTGAAAATAAAAGTAAGAGCTTGTGGAATTTGCGGAAGTGATGTTCACGGATACTTAGGTATTACAGGAAGAAGAATTCCCCCTGTAGTGATGGGACATGAGTTTTCTGGTGAGATTGTTGAATTAGGTGAAGATGTAGTTAATCTAAAGGTTGGAGACAGAGTAGCAGCCTATCCAATTGACTTCTGTGGCGAATGTGAAATGTGCAATAAAGGTGATGTACACTTATGTTTAAATAAGAGAGCATTTGGTGTTTTAGACATAGATGGAGCATTCGCTGAATATATTTGTGTGCCTGCAAAAGTCTGCTTTAAACTTAATGATAATGTTTCATACGTTGTGGGCAGCATTATGGAGCCATTAGCTGTTTCTTATAGGGCAATTTCTCATCTTGGAGATTTAAGTGGAAAGGACGTCCTAATAGTAGGTGCAGGTACAATTGGTTTGTTAGCGCTAGCCTGCGTAAAGATTCAGAATCCGAATAGAATATTTGTATCTGATCTAAGTAATGAAAGATTAGAAATAGCAAAACAAATGGGTGCGGATATTGTTATCAACCCTGCAAATGAGGATTTTCAAAAAATAATAATGGCTGAAACAAATAACAAAGGTGTTGATGCAGTTGCTGAAGCCGTTGGAGTTGCAGCTACTGTTAAACAAGGACTTGATGTCATGGCATTTGGAGGTTCAGCCGTATGGATTGGTATAAGCTCTAAGGTGATAGATCTTGAAATGCAGCAAATTGTAACTAGAGAGCTAACAGTTAAAGGATCATTTCTATATGGTTTTGAAGAATTTAAAAAAGTTGTTAAAATTCTCAATGAAGGGAAAATGGATATTACACCATTGTTAAGCAAAGAAATCACACTTGCAGAACTTCCTGAAACTATGAAACATATGTCTGAAACCTCAGAGGGTTATATTAAAATTACAGTAGTTAATAACGATTAATAAATGGAGGAAAACAAAATGGATTTATTCTCCTTGAAAGGAAAAACAGCAATTGTTATAGGGGGTAGCAAGGGATTAGGTAAAGGTATAGCAACTGGATTCTCAACTGCTGGTGCAAATGTAGTAATCAGTAGCAGAAATCAAGCTGATCTCGATGCTGCTAGTAGGGACATTAGCAACAAGACAGGAGGAGTTGTTAAAGGAATAGCTTCTGACATAACGTCTGTTAAAGCATGTGAAGAATTAGTAGAAAAAGTTGTTGCTGAATTTGGTCAAGTTGACATTCTGGTTAACGGTGCAGGTTTAAATATTAGGAAACCTGTAATTGAGTTTACAGAAGAAGATTGGGATAAGGTATTAGATGTACAGCTAAAATATGTTTTCTTCATGGGTCAAGCTGTTGCTAAACAAATGATAGAAAAGAATATTAAAGGGAAAATAATTAATATTTGCTCTCTAAACAGTGAATTAGGACTTAAAAACATGGTAGCCTATGTAGCAGCTAAGGGTGGAGTTAAACAAATGACAAAGGCCATGGCACATGAATTAGCACAGTATGGAATAAGCGTAAATGCTATTGGACCTGGCTACTTTGAAACAGAAATGACCAAGCCTATATTTGAAAATCCCGATAATATTAGAAGGTTTAAAGAAAGAATACCTTTCGGTAGAACCGGTTTACCTGAGGACTTAATAGGAACTGCTATATTCTTAGCTTCACCAGCTTCAGACTACATTGTTGGACAAACAATTTATGTAGATGGTGGTTATTTAATAAACTGAGAAATAATAATAAAATATGACATAATGTCAAAAAGGAGCATACTTATGAAATTAATGCATACAAAATTGCCAGAATTTATAAGGAAGATGAAAGCAATAGCAGCAAAAGCTAGTTCAGTATATAAAGAATGTGATGTTGTTGGATTAGAAAACCTTGATACTGCAAAAATGCAGTCAAATAGAACTGGAAGGATCGAAAGAGCTGTAGAGGATATAACAAAACATGAAGATGTATATAGAGTAGAAGTTGCAGTTATCCCCCGTATTCCGGAATCAATGCACTGTGCTGTAATAAGAGGTTTTGACAAAGATGGAAAGCCAGTTCATGCAATTTTAGAAACAATTAACATCCTTCATCCGACTGTAGATGTATTGATTCATGATTGTCCAGACGTTATAGACAGAAGACCGTCAATTGGTAAACATTAATATTTGGAGGCATATGATGAGTAAACTAAAGTATAAAATTATTCCAGAGGGAATGTTAAAAGGATATTATATTCCTGTTTCAGCAGTGTTCATTGATTATGCAGATGTAAAGGCGTGTAATCTAACTATGCGTGAAGCCTGTGAAATAGTAGCAGCAGAAATTCCAGGACCTGCAGGAATAAATATGTTTGATATGACAGCTACTACAACAAACAGCAACGGCTTAATGTTAGATGGCGGTATGGTTTGTATAGCAGCATCAGATTACGGTAAGATCAATGATGAATTTGGATATATGGAAATGGTAGAAGTACCATATTCAGAAGAATTAATTAAAGAAGAGCCCCATTTAAAACAATGGGATAAATTATTTCCAGGAAGAAAGCTATACATGGGACCAGATCCTGACAGAAAAACAATACCAATTCACAATGCAGTTTTAACAGGCAGAGCTGGGAA
>CZCB01006187.1_pt1 | contig 56051 bp, 50 predicted proteins | sample 591991 | NCBI WGS metagenome assembly CZCB01 (sample SAMEA3556809, study PRJEB10932) | anaerobic digester metagenome
AATATACTCCCCCCGTATTGCCCTGTTATGTAAGGAAAACGCCAAACATCACCTAATCCTATTGCGCATCCCGCAGATATTAGGATAAAACCTAAGCGGGAAGCAAATGTTTCTCTTTTTTCCACGCTTCCGTCCTCCTAACGATTATAAATTTATCATTTGTGCTGGAAATGAATCATTGTACTTAAGGTGCACTTATTAATATGAATCAGTATGCATAAAATTATATTATATTTTTCTTGCAATATCAATAATTTATTTTCTGAACTTTTTGCTTTCCCCCGATTGAAAACTGCAGAATTAAATACAGCATTTTTGAAAGAATATATGCTTGATGATAATAATGCAGGCTGTCTGATTCTGTATATACGTACGGTTCATTACGCTGTGATGAAATGATAAAAAAGGGATAGGAAAACTTTTGCCTATCCCTGTAAAATTATAGTTATCCATATTTAATAAGTTCCGTTTTTTACACAAAACTCTATACTTTTTTCACATAAAAATACACCTGGTATGGTTCATATCCAATGTCTCTAAGCCTTCTGAACTGGATGACCGGATTCTGGTTGACGGTCTTGAAAAAATAGCGCCATTCACCCCATTGACGTTCATTTTCCATTATTATTTCCGAGGTAACATCATCATTACTGATAAACAGGATTCTTTCTGTTTCACATATGCCTGCCAAAACATCAGGCCCGTACCGGAATGCGACTATTCTTTCATCATCAGGGAGTGTGACAAAGTTAATCCCGATTGGCAGTATTATACTAATCCTGTCCCCATCGCTCCACTGCCGCTGTACTTTATAAAAAGCGTTGCTGTCAGTTGTTTTCCCGTGAAGTTTACCATTCACATATATAGCTGCCTCTGAAGCAATCCACTCGGGAATTCGCAAATTGATGCTGAAATTCTTCGGAACTGGTGTATTTATAACAAAATCATATTTCCTGTAATCGGGGATATTTTCATGAACAGCTGTTATTTCATTTATTTCCTGATATCCTGCCGTATTGGAGGATTCCAAGAAACTGCCGCTCATATAGTCTTGTTTTTGTTTAATCTGTATTACCGCCTCATCTATTTCGGTTTTCATTTCAGATGAAAAATACTGACAGACAAAAACATCATTTTCGTCCTGGTAGTAAATTCCCCTGTTAAAAGCAGCATTAGCCTGAACCATGGTTCCATGGCAGCAGAAAAAGCTGTCGGTCTCCTTGCTCCATTGTTTGCACAAGCCTGCTTTCATCGGAAGAAAATATGTCAGCAATCCCCTGTCAGGATAGTTATGCCTGTTTCCGTCCAGAGCATACTCCCTATAATAAGCCTGTGCCATTATGCCATTATAAAGATTATATTCTATGTACTGCATATACATGGGATCAGCTGTCTGTCTGAACAAAAACTCCGCCAGCCGTATCATATTATATACAGTACAGTGTTCCTGGTTCTTGTCACCCAGACGGTTTTTAAATTTCATTTTGGGCATCCATATTTCTCCTGAAGTTTGCCCTCCTGTTACCAGATACCCCCTGTCTGTGACTGCACATTTCCAGTAAGCTTTTACAATATCCAACCATATTTCTTCTCCCGTTACCTCATAAGCTCTGGCACAACCCAGAACCTCAGGGATAGTCGTATTGGCATGCATATTTGTAAGAGGATCTTTCCCTTCCAGCAGCGGTTTAAAAAGCCTTCTTCTGTAGTAGCGTTCCATCAAAATTTTATATTTTTCTTTTCCCGTAATATGATACAGATCGGCCCAGGCTTCAAGCATTCCACCGGTTTCCACATCCAAAATATTATCAAACTCTTCCCTGGTGTATTTGCCGCTCCACTCAAAAAACCAGTCTGCAAAATTATCAGCTATCTCCAGCGCTTTTTCATTTTTTGCATAGTAATACATATCTACAAGACCCATAAATATCTTATGAATGTTATACTGAGGCGCCCAGACCGGTTTCCCTTTTGCAATCCAATAAAGGTATTTTTCCGGGATCGGCCCTACCCACTGCCCGCCATTGTCCTCCTGGCATTTGGCCAGCTCATCAACAATAAAATCGGCTTTTGCTTTCAGTTCCATATCCCCGGTTTTATAGTAATGAATTGCTGCTGCAGACAGCCAATGGCCTAAAAAATGCCCCCTCATCTGGCAAACAGGTGACTCCCAGCCGCCGTGGGCGTCATCGGGAATACTTCTTCCGGAAAACCTTCCGGCTTCCAACCTGAAATTGAACAGCAGATTGTCATTTGTGAGGCTCATCAGGTAAGCCCGGTTTTCAGCTTCCCTACGTACCAGTTCACCATCCCTGATGATAACATTTTTCCCTTTTATCTCTTGCATTTTTCCTATACCCCCCATATTTTTTATCAATATTGTTCAGAATTCCTTCTCATATTTTTTGAAGAAATCATAACATATACGAACATTTTCCAATTCAGTCCATCTTTTCACATCTACGGGATTTTCATCAGGATCATATATTTTTGCTCCGCTCAAAGCCAGTAAGAAAGGAGAATATCACCAATTCTATTTGTAGTTTTGAAGAGAGGCTGTTCTTTTTGTTTTCTTGCCACTACCACAAATTGCCCGTTCCTCGTATGATAGGAACAAGTCACCAGAGTCAAAAGCTCATCACCGTAGGATGCGGTCACACCGGTATCATATAAGGAAAGCTCTTCTATGTTGTTAATATATTCATCAAAAGCCGTCGCATTATCAGCATTTATGAAATTGTAAAACTTGAACACCTCATCGTTTTTATTATAGATCTGACTCCTGAATACCGCTATTATCTCATATTTCTGCTGTTCATAAAGTGTATCAAATTGGATGATCGGATGCTCTGTAAAAAATTCCTTATCCGCATACTTTAATAGATCCGCAAACATTGTACCGTTTCTCATATGATGGCCATAAATGATCGTATTGGTACCAAATGGGTTAACAGTACATCTTTTGTCTATAAAGGGTACCCCGCTTTTGGAGTTCTTCTTGTCAAAGCCGTGGGACAGGTAAAAATCATCCCCTGTATACATGACCGGGTAATTGATCCTTGTACCGTCAATTCTTATCCAGCCTACCATATCAGTGTTCTGCTCGTGCAGCTTCCTATACCGCTCCAATATGGCCGGCGGTTGATTTGGTTGAAGTTGAACTTCAGTATCACCGGTAGAAACACTTTTTCCCGTGGTATTGCCTGTAGAATTCCCTGTGATATTTGCATCCGGTATGGCCGCTGCCAACTCCCTCAGCGCTTTATCTTCCCGGGCAAGCTGTGCATAATGGAGAACAAGCATCGTGGCCGAGATGATAAACGTTAAGCCAAAGGATATCGTCAATATCAAGCTTATTCTATATCTTCGCATATGCCGTTGTTTTTCATTCTTCGTTCTTTTTTCGCTTCTGTTATTATCATGCATATATCTTTAGATCCTCCTAAATGGGCAAGCAGAAAACATATATTTCCTGTCTTATTTTATTATAGCACTTTATAGCATTTTTCCATACCGTTTCGAAGGAATTTTTTGCATATTGCGGCAAATGTAAATGGACGGCAACCAATAGAACAGGCCTTGCTTCTTTCAGAAGATAGAAGATGCAAGGCCTGTTTTTTGTTAGCGTATAAACCGGATCAGTAACGGCAACCTATTTAATCAAAACCAGCGTCAAAGTAGTGCCTTGCACCGGTTTTTCAGGCATCCAGAGTTTTCCGTCCTGTGCGGCATACATCAAGGTATAAATGCCAAAATCCCGCAAGTCGAAATAAGTATAATAATCTATATAGTTTCTGGAAGTTTTTGGCAAATCCGCCATATGCATGGCTGATATCTTTTCCCAGGCCCTGATAATACAGGTTCAATATCTTCCATTAACGGCCGGATTTATTTAAATGAAAACTCAAGCTTTTTCTTTCCGGTTACATGGAACGGTCCCGGAACTGCCTTTTCACCACGGGGGTTCCCAAAAAAGTCTGTATCAAAGCAATATGGCGTTCCATCAGGCTTTTCAAATAACTGCTCCGTATGGAAACCAAATCCGAGTATCTCAGTGGTGATAATATCAGCAGCATTTTCGATTAGCATATCGGGATTTGTTATTTCAATAATAACCTTTTTGTTTTCCCAATCAATCGTATATTCAATACCTGAATCTTCATACACTTTCGCACCTTTTTCCTTTTTATACGGAATTGCCCTGTTGAAATAAACGTTGTTTGCTATATAAACAGGGAGAGGAGAAGGCGCTGAAAGGCTTACAAATGATGGTTGGCCTTCTTCGTCATTATCATCATTTTTCTCATCTTGCGGTTTTTGGGGCGGCCCGCCTTGTTCGAATATCCTTCTTATCCGCTCCCATGGCTTTTCATCATCCGGGCCGGGATGATCGTTGTATACAGCCGTACCCACAGGATAGGATAAAAATGCTCTGGTGAAAGGTGTAATATCCTCTGGTTTCAGTATTTCATTGCTAAAGAAGCTTTCGCAATAAGGTTCATCCGGGCGTGTATCGTCTTTTTTGCGGAGGAAAATATTATTGTAATAACGATCATCTCCGCCTGTGAAGTTTGTCATTCCTGCAATAGCGGTACTGTGAGGAACGTGGTAAGGAGTATGCCTGTTCAATTCATTAGCTACGGAAATTGTCCCGGCAATGAGATTATGAACAAGTGCGCAGCTGTGGCCAAGGGTTTTGAATGCATGCTCGGAAAGCATAATATTATGGTCAACCATAGTTGGCCCATGGCTAACCTCAACTAACATATCTTCACTGTCATTTCCAAACAAAACATTGTTGCATACACGTGTTCCCTGGGCCTGCCAATCCAGCCAGATTCCCCTGTATGAGTCATGAATTACGTTATTTCTGATAATCGTATCTATGGCAGCATGGAACTTAATTCCGCCAACCTCAGCACCGTGAAACTCCCTCTTGTATGTTATGTGGTGAATATGATTGTTTTCAACCAGGCTGAATACGCAGCCCAAATGCCCCACAATACCGGCCTGCCCACAGTTGTATATATGATTATTGCGGACAATGTGGCCGCCTATATTGTCCTTGCTCCATCCCTTGTTAAATGCCCTGAATATAACCTCCTGTTCCCGTTGATGACCCATTTTTGTGAACAAGGTGGTCCATTCGTTATGCCCTGTGCTCTCATCCTTTCCAAGGCTTATGCCGCAGCATCGCGAATCACTGATAGTGTTATTCTCAATAATCCATCCCTTGCTCCAATGAGGACCTATTAAACCTTCCTGCAAAGCAGTTGGAGGCGCCCACTGAGTAGCGGCTTGCTTCATTGTAAAACCACGGACCGTTATATAATTGCAGCCGGGCTTATCTGGCCAGAAACAGAAACGGCGTACATTTATCTCCACATTACCATTTCTTGGGTCTTCCCCATGAAAGTTTGCATATATTGTGGTATAGTGCTCATCAACTTCAGCATACCATTTATATACGGAGAATTCCGGTTCTAAAGATGTTTCAGATTTCTTCGGATTTCTTACTTCGTCAACAGATTCTGCTTCGTACATGGCACGTCCGTTCAAATATACTTCACCTAAATGAAAAACTCTCTCCCTGGTAAAAAGCCAGTCACCAAATATGGCTTCACTATATGGGTTAAAGTCGCCAAAGAATTTGTTGTCTATAACTGTCTTCCATATGCTGCCGTCCTTTTCCCAATCGCTGATTACTTCAGCGCCGGTAATAACGACATTTTCACCTTCAGCTGCCTGGTATGTAATTCGCTGTGAAGAAGTTCCTCCCCTTTTTGGGTTCACCCATTCACGGTAAACTCCTTCATGAACAGTTATGACATCCCCTGGTTTTGCAACCCTGGCAGCCTTATTAATAGTCAAGAACGGCTTATCCTCAGTTCCGGGATTCAAATCGCTGCCGGTTTTTTTAACATGATAATGCACAATATCCGCCCCCCTTAATTTATATACTTCAATTTTTACTTTACATCATTTGTGAAATTAAGTCAAATATTTCTAACTGGCTATTTCCCTATGGTTCAGCCCTATTATAAATTCCTAACCTTGCAAATTACTATCTTCTCTTTCGGAACTCAGGTTTGTGATGTGCTCGCTAAGAAGTCAGGAATACAAAGATTCTTTACAATAGGATGTAATGCCTGCCGTTCTCTGAAAGTACCCGGAAAGAACATATCGCCAGGGACCACCCCAATAAACACAAAAATAAGTAAGTTTGCCACAACTTTTAAAAGCATATAAAAATCAAAAAACCGGGGTTATGTTCACGGTTTTGTTCATTATAAATATATATTATTATTCCAAGGCAGTACATTTTGCCGAACCACTCATGAAAGCGTTCTGTATAAATGAATAACGATATGAAAGAGAATATGGGCTGCGGCATAACTGAGAAAGTGCTTCCTCAGACTGGTATATGCTGCAAAAAAACAACGCTTTATTTATGGCTTTAAAGGTTATTTTTCTGGGAGACGCTCCGGCCCTGGGCTCGGATCCCTTTTTATACTGTCCTGCCGGTTTAAAGATTACATACATTTTCGGTAACCAAAGCTTTGAAGGCAGCATTGTTTACGGGAAATGGAACGGGTATGACGTCATTCCCTTGTTTAGAATTACATATGATGCAAACGGTGCCGAATCAGGGAGCGTCCCTGTTGATGAAAACCTTTATGAGAAAGGCAGCAAGATAAGCGTTCAGGGCAATCCGGGAACTTTGGAAAAAAGCGGCTATATACCACTCTGCCTCCTTATACAAAATATTTGCTATTATTTATTATTTTGCCTAATAAATTGAAATAAAAGAAGCCAATTGAATGTAATTGGCTTCTTTCGGTGAACATTCTGGTGGAGGCGAGGGGACACATGCTTCCACTGTTTCCAGTGGTGCTGACTATGTCTTGAACTCCATACTGAGTTCCCCGGCGTATTATGAAAGCCATATTATAGTTTCCAGCTTCCATCCTAGTACTTCATGTCCGATGCATATAATCTAATATCGCACATCAGATTTAGAAGCCTATGAGTCGATACAGGGCTGTTGGATTTCTCCACATACCCCTCGGCGTTACCGTCGGCTTTACGTTACGGTTTCACCGATTAAGCCGGGTTTTCACTTGCAGATCACTCTGCAAGGCGACTCTTTTTGAATCGAACCCCTGTCCGAAGATATCTCAACGAAAGCCTCTCCGAGCGCAGTCAGTGTTTTGAACATTCCCTCCGCCGGGCTCCCACTGACAGGATCCCGGTTTTGGTAGCTTCATGATATCCGGCCTGCCGCAAAGCTTAGGCAGGTTCGTTCCCCACTGAGTCGGCGCCCAGCACCTGCAGCGTGGGCACTACAGGGTGGACGTTAGCTGCTTAAGCAGCTAAGGCTAATTGTGCGTCGTCTGCACTTATATTTAATCCCAGGTTGTTGACGCGGCCCCGGAGTCCGCGGCTCGCTTCCTTCGTCTCAACTATCCCCGTCGAAACCTATACGCCCCCATGTATTCATTATATGCCAGCATATATATTGCATATAAATTGGAGTTTCTTTATTCAATTTGATTCACTAAGCTCATCACGCCTATATCTTCTGGCGTTCGCGGAAGGCCCTCGCCATTGCCCTCTCAGCATCCCGTCTGGCAATGCTCTCCCGCTTATCATAAGTCTTTTTACCCCTGGCAACTGCCAGTTCGATTTTAACCAGTCCCCTTTTCAAATAAACCCTGACAGGGATAAGAGTATATCCCTTTTGCTGTATATATCCGGTAAGTTTGTTAATCTCCCTTCGATTCAGCAGAAGCTTACGCGTCCTTACCGGATCCCTGTTGAATATATTGCCCTTCTCATAAGGACTTATATGCATGTTGTAGAGATAAACCTCACCATTCCTAATATTAGCATAACTATCCCGTATGTTTACCCTGCCAAGCCGTATTGATTTAACTTCGGTCCCGGCTAAAACGATCCCGGCTTCGTAAGTTTCTTCAATAAAATAGTCATGCCTTGCCTTTTTATTTTGGGCAATTACTTTGATCCCTTCCTCTGCCATTAACCTAACACCTACTACGTGACAAAATAACCCTACCTGCACTGGCAATTCAGAACAAATAGGGCTTGTTCTCCATCATCTTTTGTTAACTATCCCCATCGTCAAGCGCATTCAGTATCCGTTTTACAAGCTTGTTACATACGCCGCTGATTAGGTTAAATTGCATATAAAGAATAACATATGCATAAAGTTATGTCAAGGCAATATTTGAGCCGGCTAACGCCTGTTTGTTATGATGAAATGAACGTGCAGCACCGGCAAAATCCATTGACAAACTTTTTGGGTTATAATAAACTATATATGTTATTTTTTCAGGAGTTCACACTGACAGGTGTACAGCTGTCCTGAGTTAAACTCAGGTTTTTTTAATTTATATAAGAAGGCTTACAAAACCTATCCTAAACATGGTGTAGTTATTTCAAACAATATGATTAAGGATGACGATAATGAATAATAAAGAGCTAAAATCCAGCGTATTACTGCTTCTTGCATCAATAATATGGGGTTTTGCCTTCATTGCCCAGAGAGTAGGTATTAAATATGTCGGTTCATTTACTTTTAACGGGATCAGATTTGCATTAGGCGCCGTTTCACTGATACCGCTATTGTTATTTACAAACCACAGGGCAAAAAAGGTTAACTCAAAAAATTCCCGGGACAAAGGCATCAAACTCTATGAAGAAATCAGGGCCGGGGTCATAATCGGATCTATGCTGTTCGGCGGGATAACACTGCAGCAGCTTGGCCTGGTGGAAACCACTGCAGGTAAAGCCGCATTTATTACCGGGTTTTATCTTATTCTTGTCCCCCTTTTTGGCGTTTTCTTCAGACAAAAATTAAACAGAAGCACATGGGCAGCAGGCGTTGTTTCGTTTGCAGGCCTTTATCTTATAAGCATAACCAGGGATTTTTCCATTGCAAGGGGAGATCTGTTAGTGTTTTTTGGCGCTTTTTTCTGGGCCGGACACATACTGCTGATTGACAGATTCACCCGGAAATTTGATGCGCTGAAATTATCAATAATGCAATATACATTTTGTTCATTATTAAGCTTAATCCTTGCTGCTGCGTTTGAGGACATTAACCTCAACGGCATTGTCCAGGCATCAGTACCAATACTGTACGGCGGAATAGCCTCAGTCGGGATCGCATATACATTACAGATATACGGGCAAAAACACGCGCGTCCTTCCCATGCTGCAATCATCCTCAGCCTGGAATCTGTATTTGCAGCTCTCGGAGAATTCATTATCCTTGGTGAAACAATGAGTCTCAGGGCTTATACAGGCTGCATCCTTATGTTTGCCGGTGTTCTTATGTCCCAGCTGGGAAGCATCAATAGCTACCGCGAAAAAACCGCCAAATCCCTGTAGCTTCAAGCCGGGCTTTCCCGGTAGTTTGCCTGCCGTCACTGATCCGCCAGCACAAAATCAATATTTCTCAATGCCATATCCACGCCGGCAATCCTGATGCGGACCAGGTCACCCAGGCGGTACACCTTGCTGGTTCTTTGGCCTATCAGGCAGTAATGTTTCTCGTAATAGACATAATAATCGTCATCCATGGTGCTTATATGCACCAAACCTTCCACCGTGTTTTCCAGCTCTACATAGATCCCATAGTTGGTAACCCCGGATATAATACCGTCAAATTCCATACCAATCTTATCCAAAGCAAACTCGGCTTTCTTTAAGTCATCAACCTCACGTTCCACTTCATCTGCAAGAATCTCCCGCTCAGTGCAATGCCTGGCCATCTCGGGCAGAATGTTTTCCAGCTTAGCAATACGGTTTAGATCCAGGCGTTCATTCAGCATGTCCTTAATTATCCTGTGATCTATCAGATCAGGATATCTCCTGATGGGAGAAGTAAAGTGGCAGTAGTGCTGAGCAGCCAGGCCAAAATGGCCGGTATTATCCGGGCTGTACTTAGCTTTCTGCAGGGATCTTAACATAACTGCATTTATAATGCCTTCTTCACGGGTACCGCGGATTTCATCCAGAAGATGCTGCAGCGCTTTGGGGTGTATACGCCCCCTGATGCCTTTCAGATGGTAACCGAAATTGTGTATAAACTCATCAAATTCCAACAGTTTCTCAACATCCGGATCCTCGTGTATGCGGTACATAAAGGGCATACTTCTCCAGAACATATGCTGTGCTATGGTTTCATTGCATATAAGCATAAACTCCTCTATCATGCGTTCCCCGATTCCCCGGGTATACAATCTGACATCCTTTACCTTTCCACGATCATCCAAGGTTATTTTCGATTCGTTCAGATCAAAATCGATGCTGCCCCGCTTCACTCTCTGCTTATGAAGTATATGGCACAAGCGTTCCATATTCCTTAAATCCTCAATAAAACCGGCATACTCAGCCATCAGATCCTCATCCTCATCTTCGAGGATCCTGTTTACCTCTTCATATACCATGCGTTTTTTGCTTTGAATTATACTCTCATATATCTGGTAATCAAGCACCCTGCCCTCTTCATTGATCTCCATTATTACCGATAAAGTAAGCCGATCCACATTGGGATTAAGGCTGCATATGCCGTTGGACAGCTCGAAAGGAAGCATTGGGATGACCCTGTCGACAAGATAAACACTGGTTCCGCGGGCCAGCGCTTCCTCATCTATGGGAGTCCCTTCCTTAACATAATGGCTTACATCGGCAATGTGAACACCCAGGAGAAAATGGCCGTCTTCCGTAATTTCAAGGGACACAGCATCATCAAAATCCTTAGCGTCTGCTCCGTCAATAGTAAATGTCCTCAAATGCCGCAGGTCTTTTCGTCCGGCTATATCCTGCTCAAGCACGGTTTGTTCTATCCGGGAAGCTGCCGCCTCAACCTTCGGAGGAAATTTCTCCGGCAGCTTGTACTGCCGTATGATAGACAGGACATCGGTTCCTGCCTCATCTTTATGCCCCAGAACCTCAATAATCCGTCCCTGGGGATTTCGCCTGTGTTCAGGCCATTTGTTAATTTCAACGACCACTTTATAACCCGTCTTTACCTGGCTGCTGTCAAAAGAAGGTATAAACACGTCCTTTCCAATCCTGGGTTCATCCGGAACCACGAAACCATGACGGCCGTTTCCATTGCTTTCAAACGTTCCAACAAGAGTTTTATTGGCCCGCTGCAGTATCTTATACACTTCCCCTTCACTGGATGGATAGCCGTATGTTCCATGATGCAGCAAGCGTACTATAACCCGATCATTATGCATAGCCCCGTTCATATTCTCAGCTGATATATATATATCCTCATACTTGGGGTCATCGGGTATTAAGAAGCCAAACCCTCTTGCATTGCCCTGAATTCTTCCAATTATATAACCCAAACTTTCGGGAAGGGCATACTTTTTCTTCTTGGTCTGAACAACTTGCCCATCCTTCACCATTTCATCCAAAATAGATTGAAATACCACCTTTTCGCCAGGGGAAATCCCTAAGACATTCATTAACTGTTCAATGTACATGGGAGGTTGATTACCTCGCCCTAAAGTATCAAGTATCTTTTCCTTTATATTCAAATTTTATCCTCCTTAAAAAACTATCCTGCATATGCCGGAAGTATGTATTTTATAGATATATCTAGAGCCCCAGTTCACCGGCAATGCCTTGCATTGCATCAATGGATAAACCAATAAACTCCTCAAGAGTAAGTCCCAATTCCACACAGCTGTTTATCTGTTCCCTGGAAGCGCCGCGGGCAAAGGATTTCTCTTTATATTTTTTCAGCACAAACTCAGTATCCACATCGGCCAGTTTTTTGCTTGGTTTAACAAGCGCTGCTGCTACAATCAGGCCTGTAACAGGATCGGCTGCATACAATGCCTTATCCAGCCGGGTAGTTCTTTCATATCCCAAAGCTTCGTTGTGTGCCCTGACAGCATTAACCAATTCATCATCAAGCCCCGCTTCAGCCAGCATCTGCGCTCCGATTAAACCATGCTGCGAAGGGTTATCAGCCGTCTTCTCATAATCAATATCATGTATTAGCCCAACCAAACCCCACTTTTCCCCGGATTCGCCAAACTTCCTTGCCAGTTCCCGCATAACCGCCTCGACAGCTAATGCGTGTTTCACTAAATTAGCATTCCTGATATTCACCTTCACCATTTTCAGTGCTTCTTCCCTTGTCATTTCCACACCCTCCCATTAATTTTTTTCCGTAAATTTGCCTGATACATCTTTTCATATTTTATAATTAGCCAAAAATACCCGGAAATATACAGCATCAAAGTATCATAAAAACCTGCAGCAATTGTTCTCTATCATATGGATCTTAAAACCCTCTTATACTCATAAAGAAAAATTTTACGGGCATAAAATAGAAAAAACGACCGTTGGGTCGTTTTTGCTCACTATATTTCAAAACTACATTAATCTAATATGGCCAGAATCACAGCTATTACAATAAACGCTACCGCGGATATCTTTGTAAGCCGGTTAAGCTTACCCTCAAAACTTCTCGCCTTGTATTTCCCAAAAAAGGTCTCGGCTCCACCTGAGATGGCACCGGATAAACCGGCTTTTTTACCCGATTGAAGCAGTACGACCACAATCAGGAACAATTCGGCAATAACAAGCAGCGCCGTAAGTATGTTTTTAAACACAGACACAGAAATTCCTCCCTCCTATGGATGACGGAATTATTTTATCATACCCACATGGGAAAATCAAGGCGAAAATATCCCCCACCATTTTATATATGATGGGGGACAGGAATTATTTGTTCTTCAGGTTGAACCATGCGTTCAAACCGGGATACTGAGCCAAATCATCCAGCTGCTCTTCTATACGAAGCAGTTGATTGTATTTTGCAACACGATCGGTGCGTGAAGGAGCTCCTGTCTTGATCTGGCCGGCATTGACGGCTACTACCAAATCTGCAATGGTAGCATCTTCGGTTTCTCCTGAACGGTGGGATACAACCGCTGTATACCCGGCACGGTTGGCCATCTCAATAGCATCCAGGGTTTCCGTCAAGGTTCCGATCTGGTTGACTTTTATCAGGATTGAATTGGCAACTCCCAGTTTAATCCCCTTGGCCAGCCTCTCAGTATTGGTTACGAACAGGTCGTCACCAACCAGCTGAATCTTGTTACCAAGCTTCTCGGTAAGCAGTTTCCAGCCTTCCCAGTCTTCCTCGGCAACTCCATCCTCCAGAGAAATGATAGGATACTTATCTGCCAGTTCAGCATAGTAATCTACCAGCTCTTCAACCGTCCTTACCACGCCTTCTCCCGGGAAGTGATATTTGCCGTCCTCTCCGTATAACTCTGTGGCAGCTGCATCTATTGCAATGCGGATATCATCTCCAGGCTTGTATCCCGCTTTTTCAACAGCTTCCAATATGACTTCGATGGCTTCTTCGTTTGTCTTCAAGTCCGGTGCAAAACCGCCTTCGTCGCCTACAGCCGTGCTGTAACCTTTATCCTTAAGTACAGACTTCAGATTATGGAATACCTCGGCGCACATGCATAGGGCTTCCTTGAAACTCCCGGCGCCTACCGGCATTATCATGAACTCCTGGATATCCACAGTATTATCGGCATGTTCTCCACCATTTAGTATGTTCATCATTGGTACCGGCATAACTTTTGCATTTACACCGCCGATATACTGATAAAGGGGAACACCCAGCTGATTGGCTGCAGCCTTAGCAACTGCCAGCGACACACCCAGTATGGCATTTGCCCCCAGCTTGCCCTTATTAGGAGTTCCATCCAGTTCAATCATCAGCTTGTCTATGCCAATCTGATCAAGAGCATCCATTCCGATTATTTCCTCGGCAATTATGTTGTTTACATTTTCTACTGCCTTCTGTACTCCCTTGCCCAGATACCTGGACTTATCACCATCTCGCAGTTCTACAGCTTCAAAAGCTCCCGTTGATGCTCCGGAAGGAACAGCAGCTCTTCCTACAGCTCCGCCTTCGAGGTATACTTCAACTTCTACAGTAGGATTGCCTCTCGAATCCAGAATCTCGCGTGCAATTACATCTAAAATTGTGGTCATCTTCCGCATCTCCTTTCACTTTTTAATTAAACTCTCACCCGTCATTTCTTCGGGCTTTTCCAGTCCCATCAATTCAAGCAGTGTAGGAATTATATCTGCCAAACGGCCGTTATCCCTGAGAACAGCATTCTTTCTGGTATCATCTATCAGGATAAAAGGTACAGGATTGGATGTATGTGCAGTATGGGGCTGTCCTGTTTCATAGTCCAGCATCTGTTCGGCATTGCCGTGATCGGCAGTGATGATCACCTTCCCGCCCCTTGAGCGAATGGCTTCCACTACACGGCCCACGCACTTATCAACCGTCTCAACAGCTTCAACGGCTGCTTCCATAATTCCGGTATGTCCTACCATATCACAATTTGCATAATTTAATATAATAACATCATACTCTCCCGAAGCAATTCTCCGTTCCACCTCGTCGGTTACCTCTATTGCGCTCATGGAGGGCTTCAGATCATATGTAGCAATCTTGGGCGATGGAATAAGCACCCTGTCTTCATTTTCATTGGGGCGCTCCACCCCTCCGTTAAAGAAAAAGGTTACATGGGCGTACTTTTCAGTTTCAGCAATCCGCAGCTGCTTTTTCCCCAGCTTACTTATATACTCCCCAAAGGTGTTATCCAGGCTCTGAGGCTCAAAAGCCACATGAATATTAGTATAGGATGCATCATATTGGGTCATCGACACAAAGCAAACCGGAAAATATCCCAGGCTCCTGGAGAATTCAGAAAAGTCCTCTTCAATAAAAGCCCTTGTAATCTGCCTGGTCCGATCCGGACGGAAATTAAAAAATATAATGGAATCATTTCTTCCAATGGTGGCTGCCGGCTTCCCATCCTCAAGCACAACCGTGGGGATAACAAATTCATCGGTCACGCCTTCTGTATATGACTGTTCCATGGCGGCAACTGCAGATGAAGCGAATTTTCCGCTGCCCAGAACCATGGCATCATAAGCCTTCTGAGTACGATCCCACCGTCTGTCACGATCCATTGCATAATAACGCCCTGACACAGTTGCGATTTTCCCAAACTCATACTCCTGCAGCTTTTTCTCAAGCATCTCTATATAGGATTTCCCACTTGACGGAGGAACATCCCTCCCATCCATAAAACAATGGATATAAACCTGCTCAAGGCCGCGGGACTTTGCCAGCTCCACCAATGCATACAGGTGTTCCATATGACTGTGAACACCGCCATCGGATACTAAACCCATTAAATGAAGCTTTGAACCATGTTTTTTTACACTATCAACAGCGGTTAACAGTGCCTTGTTTCTAAAAAAATCGCCCTCCTCAATGGCCTTGCTGATACGGGTAAATTCCTGGTATACAATTCTTCCGGCACCTATGTTCAGATGCCCTACCTCTGAATTACCCATCTGTCCTTCGGGCAGTCCCACATCCAGCCCGCTGGAACCTATAGCCACATGGGGGTATTCATTCCAATACCTGTCAATATTAGGGGTATTTGCTGCATATACTGCGTTCCATTCCTGCCTGGTGTTTATCCCGAACCCGTCCATTATGATCAGGGCGGTTAAATCCTTTTGCATATTATCCTCCTAGTAATTAACGATTTTTGAAAAATCCAGTGCTTTTAAGCTGGCTCCGCCCACCAATCCGCCGTCAATTTCAGGCATCTGCATCAGCTCGGCAGCATTTTCGGGCTTTACACTGCCTCCATACAGAATTCTTATCCGTGACGCCGCCTGGCTGCCCAATACACTTTCTACCACCTTGCGGATATACCCGATAACTTCATTTGCATCATCGCTGGAAGCAGTCCTTCCTGTCCCTATAGCCCATACAGGCTCGTAGGCAATAACTATTCTGTCAGCCACATCAGCCGTCAATCCATTAAGGGCAGCCCTTGTCTGGGTGTCTACAACCTTCTCGGTAACACCCTGTTCTCTCTGTTCCAGTGTCTCACCGACGCAAATTATGGGAATCAGATTATGAGAAACTGCTGACAGCATTTTCCTGTTCACCATATCATCGGTTTCACTGAAATACTGCCTTCTCTCAGAATGGCCTATAATAACATATTCCACGCCTGCTTCTGTGAGCATTCCCGGAGCCACCTCGCCAGTAAATGCTCCCTGCTCCTCCCAGTACATATTCTGAGCACCCAGCCTTATATTGGAACCTTCCAGGGCTTCCTTAGCAGCAGGCAGGCAAATAAAAGGAGGACACACCACCACTTCGGCCTGTGCATCCTTCACCAATGGTTTTAACTCTTCGATCAATGATACCGCTTCAGACGGTGTTTTGTACATTTTCCAGTTTCCTGCAATAATTGGTTTTCTCATATGTAAACTCTCCTCACATCCCAGCCTGCCTGCCCGGGAAATTCCCGGGCAGGATTCGGTTGGGTAATCTATATAAAAAATTTAGGGGGCAATATTAGCGATCATTGAGGGCAGCTACTCCGGGAAGCACCTTCCCTTCAAGGAACTCCAGCGAAGCTCCCCCGCCTGTGGAAATATGAGTCATCTTATCAGCAAAACCAAGCTGTTCAACAGCTGCTGCCGAGTCCCCACCCCCAATTATTGTGGTACCGCTGCATTCGCCGACAAATTTTGCAACAGCCTTGGTGCCTTCGGCAAAGGCGGGCATTTCAAAAACACCCATCGGCCCGTTCCACACAACGGTTTTTGCCTTTTTGATCTCTTCGCCAAACATCTCCCGGGTTTTGGGCCCAATATCCAGTCCCTGCCATCCCGCTGAGATTTCCTCGCTTCCGACCACCTTATGCGCAGCATCAGGCTTAAACTCATCGGCAACCACATTATCAACAGGAAGCAGCATTTTTACTCCTTTTGCCTTTGCCTTATCCATAAGTTCTTTAGCCAGTTCTATCTTGTCCTCCTCCAGCAGAGAATTGCCTATTTCATAACCCATAGCTTTTATGAAAGTATATGCCATGCCTCCGCCGATCAGAAGGGCATCAACTTTATCTATCAGATTCTTAATAACACCAATCTTGTCCGAGACCTTGGCACCACCCAGGATAGCCACAAACGGACGTTCGGGGTTATCGAGCGCCTTGCCCATAACATCCAGCTCTTTTTGGATTAGATATCCTGCCACAGCGGGCAAATAGTGGGCTACTCCTTCAGTAGACGCATGAGCCCTGTGTGCAGTGCCAAAGGCATCATTTACATATACGTCTCCCAGCTGCGCCAAAGCTTTTGCAAACTCAGGATCGTTTTTGGTCTCTTCCTTATGAAAGCGCACATTTTCCAGAAGAACCACCTGGCCATCCTCCATGCCGGCTACAGCCTGTTTGGCGCTTTCACCTATAACATCCTGTGCCATTATAACATCCTGGCCGAGAAGCTGGCCCAGACGCTTGGCAACCGGTGCCAGGCTGTATTTTGGATTCACCTCTCCTTTTGGCCTTCCCAGGTGAGACATAAGAATTACTTTGGCTTTATTTTTTACAAGATACTGAATAGTGGGAAGCGCTGCCCTTATACGGGTATCATCGGTTATATTCTTATTCTCATCCAAAGGTACATTGAAATCCACCCGCACCAGCACACGTTTGCCCTGTACCTGGATATCTTCAATGGTTTTTTTGTTCACCGAGATCACTCCTTCACATTACAGGCCCTTGGCTATAATGTAATCTATCAGATCAATGATTCTGCAGGAGTAACCCCATTCATTATCGTACCAGGACACTACTTTGGCCATATTGCCATCGATTACCATGGTGGATAAACCATCTACTATGGATGAACGGGAATCTCCCTTGAAGTCTATAGATACCAACGGTTCTTCCTCATATCCCAGTATACCCTTCATCGGGCCTTCAGCTGCTTCTTTCATTGCAGCATTTATCTCTTCTGCAGTAGTGGGTTTTTCAAGCTCAGCCACAAGATCCACAACCGACACCGTCGGAGTAGGTACTCTCATCGCAAACCCGTTTAATTTGCCCTTCAGCTCAGGAAGCACCAATGCAACTGCTCTTGCAGCACCTGTAGTAGTGGGAATAATCGACAAGGCAGCAGCCCTTGCTCTCCTTAAATCCTTATGGGGCAGATCAAGAATTCGCTGATCGTTTGTGTAAGAATGGACAGTGGTCATAAGACCTTTCTTGATCCCGAACTTATCATGCAGTACCTTTGCAAACGGTGCCAAACAGTTGGTGGTACATGAAGCATTGGAAATGACATGATGGTTAGCTGGATCATATTTGTCCTCATTTACGCCCATAACAATGGTAATGTCCTCATTCTTTGCAGGAGCAGAAATTACGACCTTTTTTGCACCGGCATCTATGTGCTTGGAAGCTTTATCCCTTGCAGTAAAAAGTCCGGTGGATTCAAGTACAATGTCTACTCCTAGATCTTTCCAAGGCAGGTTTGCAGGATCTCTTTCTGCCAAAACCTTGATCTCTTTTCCGTTGACTACCAATGCATCTTCCTTTACTTCTACCTCTGCATCAAACTTGCCAAAACATGAGTCATACTTCAAGAGATGTGCCAGGGTAGCAGCATCCGTCAAATCATTGATGGCAACAAATTCAATATTTTGAGCATTTTTCTCCAATGCTGCCTTGAATGCGTTCCTTCCAATTCTTCCAAATCCATTAATACCAACTCTCACAGCCATTTATGTATTCCTCCTTCTTAATATTGTTTATTTTTGCTGTCAAAAACAGCATCTTCCTTAAATCATCAGAAACTGCATTTTATACTTTTTGCACATCCGTCTTTACCCGTGGCTTCAGCATTCCCCGGTTGGAATTACCGGTCCTTGACCAGCCGTATTATTTCACGGGCAGCACCCTCATCAGTGACGAAAACGCCATTTTTCCAATGGGTAAGAACGGCAACTATAGCCTGCGCCTTTTGCCTGCCTCCGGCCACACCTATTACCTTGGGAATGCGCTTGAGATTATCCATATTAAGCCAGATTGAATTACATGCATAAACAATCTCGCCCTTTGCATTGAAAAAATACCCAAAGGCTTCAGCTGCAGCACCCATATTTTCCAACTCCTGCTGCAGGCTTGCCGGCAGGTTTCTCCTCTGCATCATGTCCCGTGCCCGCCCGATTCCATATATAAGAATGTCGGCATTTTTGAGATTCTCAATAACGCTTCTTATATCGGGTTCGTTCATAAGGGTTTCCATGGACTCGGCCCGAAGCTGATCCGGTATATGCAGAAGCCTGTACTGCCCTCCCAGCTTTTTTGCAAATATGGAGGCTATAACATTGGATTGATACTCAACATTTCTGCCTATACCGCCTCTGGCAGGCACGACCACTATATCGGTGTGATCATGGGTTGTAGACAGGGCATCAGCAACAGCGCCAACGGTGGAGCCGCCCGTAACAGCTATAATATTACCCTTTGTGATTATGCTTTTCAAATACTTGGCAGCAGCTTTACCGATGTCCTTTAAAACTAAAGGATCTTCATCCACATCGCCGGGGACAACTATGGCATGCTGTAAGCCAAGATTCTCTATAAGGCCCTTTTCCAGCTCATGAAGGCCTCTCAGCTTATGGGTAAAATCTTTGAGGCTTTCAAGAAGCGATTCACCTTCTGCCGTAACACTCATCCCCGAAGGCCCGATATCCAGAAAACCTGCATTTCTTAAGAAATCGGTCTCACTGCGGACTACTCTCTCACCCAGGCCAAGGCTTGATGCCAGCGCTCTTCGCCCAATGGGCTGGAAAGTATATATATTCCGCAATATAGTATATCGCTTTTCATACAGTTCTATTAACTCAGGTACTATTTTCTTTAGTAATATATGGGGCTGCGCCATAAACCACTCCACTCCGGTCCACTTTTGTCCCGCCGTGCAAAAAACGTCCCGCCTATGTCAATAAAAAAATGATCAGCAGGGACAATTAAATTACGTTTCTATTGTATATTAAATTCTTGGAAATTTCAATACAAATACCGATAAAAAACAAAAAATCAATAATATCTTTTTCGCAGCGCCGAATTGGCTATTCCCATCTGCTGCCTGTATTTTGCAACGGTCCGGCGTGATATATCTATACCTTTCTCTTGCAATGTTTCAGATATCTTTTGGTCGCTGAGGGGCTTTCTCAAATTCTCCCCGGCAATTATACTGCGTATCATTTCTTTGACTCCCACAGCGGTTATTTCAAATCCCCCTGCCGTTTCTACCGGACCGGTGAAGAAATATTTCATATCAAAAATTCCACGGGGGGTCTGAATATATTTATTATCTATAGCACGGCTCACAGTAGATACATGCAAACCACAATCATACGCAACCATCTGCAGAGAAAGAGGTTTCAGCATATGAGGCCCGTTATCCAGAAATCCCTTCTGGCGCTCAACTATGGATCTGGACACTTTTATAATGGTATTTCTACGCTGTTCGACGGCTTTCATAATGCAATAAGCCTTATTCAACTTTTCTTTTAAGTACTCTGAATCACCCGGATCCAGGCTGGTCTCTTTAAGAATTTTCATATATGCCTGGTTTATACGCAGTCGCGGTGTTGTATGTTCCTGAACCGATATATAATAATCATTTCCCATTCTTTTTACAATAACATCGGGTTTAATATACCGTATCTCACGTGAACCCGCAAATTTCCTGCCGGGTTTCGGTTCCAGGGAACGAATAACATCGCTAATCCGTTGAACTTCCTGTATTGATATGCCCAGCTTCCTGCTGATCAGTACCAGCCGGTTATGGGCAATATCCCCTAAATGTTCCAGGATCATTATTTTTGCAGTGGAATCCAGTTTCCCCATCCGTGCCAGCTGAATAAGCATGCATTCCCGCAGACTTCTTGCACCTACCCCGGGAGGATCAAAGGTTTGTATTAACCGGAGCATCCGGGAAACACTGTTTCTGTCCACATCTAAAATGCTTGCAATCTCATGTTTTGATAAAGGCAGATAACCGTTGTCATCAAGATTTTCAATTATGAAGGAAGCAATTCTTTTATCAGGATGGCCAATATTCGAATCCTTCAGCTGTTCAAACAGATGCTCATGCAGGGTTATATCGCCGTAAACCATATTTTCATATGAAAAATCCCGCTCATCTTCATAGTATGCCGTATTATCAGGATCATCATGATAGCTGACGCTGCTGAAGTATTCCTTCCAGTCTACCGGGAAATCATCGTTCTCTTCACCGGCTCTTCCTGATTCGTCAGATATCTCCAGTAAAGGATTCATTTCCATTTCATGCTGTATGAACCTGTACAGCTCCTCCGATGAATACTGAAGCACCTTCAATGCCTGATTAAGCTCCGGAGCTATAGCCGCCTTTTGGCTTTGGTTCATCCCCGCTTCAAACTTTAATTTCATACAGGTCCCTCCCAGGCTTAATACCAAGCTTGCTCAAGATTCATTTCCCAACATTATTATTGAGTAATACCAGTATATTACCATCCTAAACTCATTATATCCCAAATAGCGAAATATGACCAATCCATGGTTGTTCCTTTATGCCATCCTAAGCCTGCCCGCAGGTTCCAAACCGGGAAAACCCAATTGCCTCATAGCTTCATACACAATAATAGCTACTGAGTTGGACAGATTAAGGGAGCGGGCCTCCGGTTTCATAGGGATCCGGATGCAGCGTCCGTAATTCTTTTTCAATAAATCTTCCGGAAGACCGGCCGTTTCTTTCCCGAAAAATATTATACTGTCGTGAGTATACTGCACCTGGGTATAATCCCTCGGAGCCTTGGTAGTAGCCAAATAAAAGTCAGCACCGGAGCACTGGCTGAGTATCTCGTCTATTGAATCATGGTAATGTATATCAACCAGATGCCAGTAATCCAGACCGGCTCGTTTCAGATACCGGTCATCCACCGAAAAGCCAAGGGGCCTGACCAAATGCAAAATACAGCCTGTTGCAGCACATGTCCGAACAATATTTCCGGTATTCTGAGGTATTTCAGGTTCTACCAAAACAACATGCAAAGGCATATCAAACTCCCACCTTAAAGCCCGGCTTCTTTTAACCAGCCCTTCAGGATACCGGCTGATCTTCTGAATCCCTGCTTTTCCTGTTCATTTAACGGGAGTTCCAATACCTTTACCACTCCCTTGGCATTAATCAGTGTGGGAAGGCTCAGACAAACATCTTCAACGCCATAGTATCCCTGCATCAGCGATGATATTGACAAGACAACATTTTCATCCCGCATTATGGCCTCTACAATACGTCTCACCGAAAGGCCCACTGCATAATATGTAGCGCCTTTCCCTTCAATAATTTTATATGCCGAATTTTTCACATCCTCAAAGATCCTGGTCTTTTCATCCGCTGAACAGGCCCGTCCACAGCGAAAACAATAATGTTCTATAGGCATGCCTGCAATATTTGTAATACTCCATGCAGGTACCTCACTGTCACCGTGTTCCCCGATAATATACGCATGGATATTCTGGGTGGCAACCTGGCAGTGCTGTCCCAGCAAAAATCTGAACCTGGCGCTGTCCAGCACGGTTCCCGAACCAATGACCTGGCTGGGTGGCAGCCCTGATATCTTAAGAGTGGCATATGTCAATATATCCACCGGATTGGTAACTACCAGAATAATACAATCCTTGTTATACTCTACTATCTTTGGTGTTATAGAATAAAATACCTCTATATTCCTCTTTAGCAGGTCAATGCGTGTTTCTCCGGGCTTCTGGCCAACCCCCGCTGTGATTATAACGACGTTGGAATCAGCACAGTCCTCATATGTGCCGGACCTTATCCTGACGGGAGGTACAAAGGCAATACCGTGATTCAGATCCATTACCTCCCCTTCAAGCCGCTTCTGATTTATATCAACCAACACAATTTCTGAAGCCGTTCCACCCATCATCAGCGCATAAGCAGTTGTAGCGCCTACAAACCCTGCTCCAATAATGGTAACCTTATTGCCATAAAATTTGGTTTCCATTGATAAATCTCTCCTTTGTCATTAACATAATCATCCGACAAATGGTGTTCCATCCCAATCCCGTATTAAAGTATTCGGCAATATATATGCTTTATCCTCCATCAGGTCCGTCAATACCGCTGCCGGTACCTCTACAATGTATTATACCACAGTACCGGCGTACCACTCTTGATTATTTTGCCATTTTTTTTGCTTTTCGCACGGCTTATCCTGCAAAATTATGCCTATTGTTTTTCACGGCTTATGACGATATATATTATATAGATTTGTTTTCTTGCTTACAACAATATGAAATGGTAAAATATACTCACAAATTAAAGGTGGGGATATCCTATGTCCAATATAATTCGGCAGATATTCCAACAGAAACTCCAGGAGATTCAAAGCCGTCTTCCCTGCAATGTAACCCTCTCAAAGACAAAAAAACACTCCGCATCCTTTAGTGATGTGCTTAATCAAACAGGCAACGCCGGGAACGAGAGTGATGATGATAAAAATAACAGCAACATATCCGGCGGTTATTACAGCCCGGCTTTGAATAACCTGTCATTCCCTCAGCTGATGTATGCTCAGCTGTTATATCCGGGTCCGGGCGCATACTTGCCCGGCAACACCAATTATGACCAGATTATTGCCCAAACAGCCGCCAAATATGGGGTAGATCCCCGGCTTATAAAAGCCGTAATAAAAACCGAATCCAATTTTAATCCACTGGCGGTATCACCGGCAGGAGCCATGGGATTAATGCAGCTTATGCCGGGTACGGCCGAATATCTGGGAGTTTCCAACCCGTTTGACCCGGTTCAGAATATTGACGGAGGCGTACGATATTTACAGAATCTGCTCACCCGCTTTAACGGAAATATTGATCTGGCCCTGGCAGCCTATAACTGGGGCCCTGCCAGAATTGAGTCCGGCGGGATTACCGATTTGAACGATCCTGTTCAATTCGCAAAACTTCCTGCCGAAACCCGCAGATACATAGAAAGAATACGGCAGTATCTTGAATAATATAGATGCAATTGCAATCGGTGATTATTTTTTTAATGGCAAAAGGGGTACAGTCAATTATAACTGTACCCCTTTTACATTTTGGTTTTCAGCCGATATCTAAACTATTAATTTATATCGATTCTTCTTCTGCGTTTTGTATAATCTTCAGCCTTTGGAAGCACGATACGCAGTATGCCGTTTTTGTAATCCGCTGTCACGGCTTCCTGTTTTACACCATCCAACAGAAATGTCCTGGACACTTGATCGTATCTTCTTTCACGGCGGATGAAATTGCTTCTTTCTTCATTTACACTTTGGTTACGTTTGCCTGTAATAGTCAACCTGTCGTCCATCAGTTCAATTTCTATGTCTTCTTTTGCAAATCCAGGCATTTCAGCCTCAACGATGTATTCTTTATCCGTCTCTTTGATATCGGCCCTTATACCGGCCATACCGGAACCGAAACCAGTTAAGAAACCTGTATCAAAAAACTCTTCCAGGAGATCTCTGCCAAAAAAGTCCCTGATTAACTCACCGGGTGTCAAAGCTGAACGTCTTCTTCTGAAGGGTGTAATATCCCGCATTATGCTCACTCCTTTTTTATTAATATTATTTCCTCAATTTGCAATTATATTATAGGCTATATAGTCAAAGATAGTCAAAGTCAAATATATGTCATAAAGGAAAATATTTGACCATTTTTTTCTATTCACTACCGTTTACATATCTTTTGCCTAAGAATTCTTTTAAATGCTTAAATTTGCTAATTAAATTGCCGGAGGGAAAACACGGCAGCAACCTTAAGAGGAAATGGCTTTTACTTTTATATCAGCATATTTATGCACAGTGTTCCATATGTTCTTATGGTTAATACCGTTACAGAACTGTTTCCGAATATATTTTCAATAAGCTCAATATACTCATTCAGCAATTCATTCGGCATGAAGACAAGAATAGTACCGGCAAATCCCCCTCCATGAACTCTGCAGGCACCCGCATCAGCCCTGTTTAAAAAATCTTCAGTCAGGCTCAATGCCAGGGTTATACCCTGCTCATGGGGATTTTTAACGGTATAACAGTTTTGCAGACGCTTCCATGAGCTGTTTCCGGATTCATTGACTAGTTTGAGGAACCTGTTAAAATCCCCTTTTTCTAAAGCGTCCACCTGCTGCACAACCCTCCTATCCTCTCTCAGGAAGTGCATTGCCCTTAAAACAGCGCGATCGCCTGCTTCCCGGCGGAGCCTGGGAATTTGCTGTATAAGCTCATCCATTGTGATCTCCCTGCAAACCGTCCTTCCAAGGGCATTGGCTACAGATTTCATTTCTGCAGGAATGGCCGCATAATCATCGGTAAGATCGGCATGGCTGCCCCCGGTATTAACTACCAGCAGGGAATAATTCTGCGATTCAAAATCAAAATCTATCTTCTTAACAACCGGATTGACAGGATCTTTAAAATCAATGGTTACAAATCCTCCTATGGCACAGGCAATCTGATCCATCAGTCCGCAGGGCTTGTTAAAATATACATTCTCCGCATATTGCCCAATCCTGGCCAAAAGTATTCCATCAATTTCCCCTTCATTGTACAGGTAATTTATTATGTTTCCAAGCAAAACCTCGATGCAGGCTGAAGAGCTCAGGCCCGAACCTCCCAATACATCGCTGGTTATATAGGCATTAAATCCGCCTATCCCATATCCCAATTCCTTCATCCGGCTTGCAATCCCTCTTATTATGGCAGTTGTGGTTCCTTCCTCTTCTCTTTTGGGATATAAATCTTCCAGTTTAACTATAAAGGGCCCGGGATACCCTTCCGAATACACGGTAATCACGTTATCGGAGGAACGGGTAACAACAGCAATAGCATCCAGGCTGACACCTGCTGCCAAAACCCTTCCTGCATTGTGGTCGGTATGATTGCCCCCAATCTCGGTACGGCCGGGAGCGCTGAAAACAAAAAAATCCTCACTATTAAGCCGGGGAAACAGTTCGCAAAACCGTTCTGCAGCCCGTATATACCTGGTGATTTGTCTTTCCACTACCTGTGGATCATGCCCATACAGTTTTGTAAATAAGTCCCTGGCTTTCGTACTTCTCAGCTTTTTCCTTAATAAATCCAATGTCATTGTTCCAGTATACCTCCTCCGTATGCCTCCTGATCCGGCGTTTATACCCGATTTGCCGCTTCTTTATTCTGATTATGGCCAGTCGGATTATCCAGTATGGGAAAACACTGAATAGCCATATTGTTAAATTGTTTTCATATTGATGCTGATTTAACTCTTCATTCTAACCTGTCTTTATTCCAGCCGTTTTAAGGAACCGGTTAAAAGCCCGGCGTCCTTCTCCGGAAACTTTAAACACACCTGCATGATGCAGGACCTGGAGGCACTTTCGGCCTACGGAATCCCTGATAATTCTTCTTGCTTCTTCATCGTTGTGATTATTCCCGTATTTTTCAATCAGATCCTTAATCCAATCAAGATGCTTATTAAGGGGATGCGGTTCCATGCAAATATCTTCATTAATTATCTTTTTGCCGGTTAAAATATCCTTAACAGCATCAAGCTCAGCTTTCAAACGGCCGGGAAGTATAAACAAGCCCATTACCTCGATTAATCCGATATTTTCCTTCTTAATATGATGAAGTTCCTGATGTGGATGGAATATTCCCATCGGATGTTCTTCGCTGGTACGGTTATTTCTAAATACCAAATCAAGCTGATACAAACCGTCATCTGTCATTCTTGCTATAGGAGTAACGGTATTATGAGGTATTCTTTCTCCCTTTTCATTTATGGAATAACTCAGAATATCCACTGCCGGATCCGAATAATCCCTCCACAGGTTGAGCAGTTTATCAGCCAGCTCCACGATAATCTCCGGTTTATGGTGAGATATCCTGACAGCTGACATAGGCCAATGAACAACCCCGATATTGACATCAGGATATTCAGCACAATGGAGATCATACTCTATAGGCGCCCTTTCCATAGGAAAGGTATGGAAACCACCCTGAAAATGGTCATGATTCAATATAGATCCCCCGACTATTGGCAAATCAGCATTGGAACCTATGAAATAATGGGGAAAAAGTTCAAGAAAATCAAAAAGCCGTTCAAAGGTTTGACGGGTAATCTTCATGGGGACATGTTCATGGCTCAGCACAATACAGTGTTCATTGTAATACACATAAGGAGAGTACTGAAAATACCATCGTTCGCCATGAAGCTCGAGAGGAAGCACGCGAAGGGTCTGCCGTGCCGGGTGATTAATCCTTCCGGCATAACCAACATTCTCCGGACAAAGCAAACATTTGGGATATCCAACCTGGGGAGCCTGCTTTAAAGCCGCAATTTCCCTGGGATCCTTTTCCGGTTTTGTGAGGTTTATGGTAATTTCCAGCTGTCCAAATCCGCTCTCGTACTGCCATATTATATTCCGGGCAATACGGTTTACGCGTATGTAGCCGGATTTTCTGCAAAGGTCGTAAAAATACTGTGTGGCAGCCCTGATACCTTTTTTGTTTTTAAGCATTTCAAACCGGCAAATGACATCGGATGGCCTGGGCATCAGTAAACCCATTATCCTGGTATCAAACAGGTCCCTGTGGGTCAAGGTGTCCTCGGGAATTATACCACGCCGGACAGCATAATCCAAAAGCTCATCCAGAACAGGAGTTGCCGTATCGGGTACATCCGAAGCTTCCGGATCCACAGGCATGGAATAAGGTTCCTCTATCATCAGAAGATCAAGGAGCTGGTTCCGTATATATACGACATCCTGTCCCGATATCATGTCATTGGCCAATCCGTATGCCAGCAGTTTTTCAATTAAATATGCCGCGCGTTTTTCCATTGCTTTTATTTTAAACTCCTCCCGGGAAAATCTGTTCATTGCCGGCTATGCTGTTTATTGCTATTTACCGTAACAACTCACACCTGGAAAGTACCGGCCACAGAAGCATCAGGCTGTTTCCGTTTTTCTACACTTTCAATGGCAGCAAGCAGCAACAGGCTGATTAAGAAAGTAGCAATCATCAGAACAAAAGGCAGCCTTGCCGAAATAGATGAAAGTACTCCGCCTATGTATCCGAACGGCGCTGAAACGCCCAATACAACCACATACAGGATTGACATGGTTTTTGCCCTGTTTTCATCGTCTATGCTGTTGGCTACCATGGACTCCACAAAAGGATATATCATAGCCGCACCCACGGCTCCGATAAATGTAGCAATTACCACTATATAAAGCTTTCCCTGGGGAGACAGTACCAGGATTCCGTTACTGATTATTGACAGTATAAACCCCCAGGAAAGAGGACGGGTAACCTTGAACTTACCCAGCACCGGCATAACAAACAAAAATATAAAGAGCATTACAGCCGATGTAATGGCCGGAAATATTCCGATGGTTCCTTCAGATATACCCAACCCTTTTGTTAAGAGAATCGCCAGAAACGAATTTCGCAGCGTCAATTGTATATTATTCAGTACCATCAATGCAAATGCGATTAAGGTACGGGTGTTTTTTATGAGTTGAACACAGATCCTTTTATACTCATCAAGGGTTTCAGCAAGCTTAAACTCTCCGGCGTTCTGCATTTTTATAATACCTATACGGGTCTCATGGGTAATGCTGTCTCTTATAAAAAACATACTTGTCATTGATACAAAGGCAAACAGGTAAAGCCCCCTCATGGAAGGGACTACACCATAATTCTTAACAAATAAACCGGCTATAGGAGCAAAAAAACCGGCAAGCAATCCGGCAATATGAAGCCAGGTATAGACATGTACCCTCTCATCAGGCTTGGTATCCTCCACCAACAGGCAGGTCCAGGAAGTATGTACAACCCTGAAAGAACTATTTATAACAGCCGCAAACAAAAAATAATAAAAATTCCGGGCAACAGCCCATATCAGAACTGCCACACTCCATCCAAGTATATCGAATATTAAGCTGGTCCGTTTTCTCCCAAGCCGGTCTGTTATATAGCCGCTAATGAAAGAAAAAAACACCTGAAAAAAAAGGCTTACAGAAGCTATAATCCCTATTTGTTGTTCGGTACATCCCAGTGCAACCATATATACCGATACATATGGTACATAGAGATTATATGGAATGCCCCAAAGGGGTTCCACAATCAAGCATCCCCTGGCATTGCCCTTAAAGCTTTTAAACGTGTCCAACGTAACCTTAAGCTGCTTGCTGAGTATTCCCATATCCAAACCTCGTCCTCTCTGTCAATTCATTCATATCGGGCTTTAAAACCTGCATTGATCATCATTATAAACAATCTCTTATGTTTAAGCAATATAATATCGATATTCCCTTTTTCCTGAACTTATAAAAACACAGGGATGCAAAAATCTGCACCCCTGTTCGGCAGCTTAACCGTTGGCATATACGCATGATCACATGCTGCTGATAACACTATTCTTTTATCAAGGCGGGATTTCGTACAAACGGATCGGCAAGGGACATGTTCCCAAATTCGTCAACAACCTTGTGATCAACCAGGAACTGTACCTGTTTTACGGTTTCGGTATTAACCGGATCCGTCAACGAATTAACAATTGAGTATAACGCTATGGTTTCACCTGCACTCCCCAGTGCCGGCCCATTAATCTTTGACGGGAGGTTGACAAAAGCCGTTTTATCATCCACCTGTACTGTTATATCCTCTACAGACAGGCTTGGCGGTATTACTTCCACATGATCGTCCTGCAAAGGGCCTTTAATCAGTTCTCTTATTATATCAGCGGCTATGTCTTCGGAACTCCTGCTTATCACCCTGTATTCAGGAACCAGATTCATAACATCCTTGTCACTGAAATAAACTTTTATCTTTCTGCCTAATAAATCCGGAAAACTCTCCTGGTTAAACTTTTTCTGCAGATTCATCGTCATAACCGGTGTATCCACATATTCTCCCGCAGCGTCCTGATAGTATATTTTTAACCATTCAACCTCCGGCAGCCCTACCAGGCTGTAAACCAACGAGCCCAACATCATATATTCAGAATTTATATTGCTGTCGTATGCTGTTTTAAACTCATCGGAAAAATACAGTTCCAGCCCCTTGGATGAATCAGACCCTTCAACATATTTAGCTTCCAAAAGCTGCGTACCTTTGGGCAGTGTTGGATATAACCCCTGATCCTGAAGGGACGGGCCTTTAAGCAATTCCCCCACCACTGCTTCAGCAACCATTCCCTGTTTAACTACTATAGGCCTTATCTCAGGAACAAGAAACTTCCTGTCCTGATCCTGAAAGTATAATTCCCTGTATATATGCGTTATTCCCTGCCCCAAAGCCTTCTCACGCTCACGGGTCTTAATCTCATCGAGCCCGTCCGGATATTTATTTAATAAGCCTAATACCCGCCCGTTGAACTTCCCGTTATCTGTCAGTTCGCCATTGTCAACATATATCTTAACATACTCTGCGTCGGGCTTTGCTCCTAAAATCGTATTCACCAGGGCAGTTCTTGCTATAAGAAGATCATCTGCCTTCAAAAACTCTTTGGATAAATAAACGCTTACCACTTTATTATGATATGCAACCTTCTCCACTACAACCCCTTTGGGAATCACAGGTTCCAAGCCTTTTAGCTTTGGCCCCAAAGCCAAGTGTTCAACTACTCTTTTCAGATAATCATCTGCTTGTGCTGATATAACAATCCGTTTTTCACATTCCAGTCTGTTTCCCTCTCTATTAAAAAAGTATAGCAATGCGTCGTTCGAGTACACAGCATTTTGCTTTGAAAAATCATATATTATGCTCTGATCCTCATCAGATATATCCTTATCCGGACTTCGGAGCAAACTATCATCAATGTTTCCGTCATTTCCGCTGCCATTCTCTGCAGAGTCGATGCCGTTGAATTCTTCATTTGCTTTATCACCTTGAATTTCTTGTTGCTGCATATCACAGGAAGTAAGCGTCGTAATGAAAACCATCAACATTGTCACCACTGCAGTTACCAGTACGATACCTTTCACTGCACTCCCTCCTTCCTGCCGGCTCCTGTTCCTTAATCTTGTTTTCATATATATTTTTTCTTATATCCTCCTTATAAATCTTTAATCACTGCCCTCAAAAAAGCCGGGCACCCTTAACTTCCAAATACCTTCTTCATTTACAACCCTAAAAAGCTCGTTTTCCCGGCTTTCCTTTTTACCATTTGCATACTTAATTGCATATGTTACCGTTACAAATGCTTCCCCATCGGGTTTAATCTCTTCTCCTTCGATAAAACCATCCTGGTATTCCAAAGCCGATATATATGCCAAATATGTCTTTTGTAATTCTTCAATAGACGGCCTTTCACTTCCGTCTGGGTTCATCCGGGATAAAAAGGCATCGATTCTGTTCCAATCAGGTCCCTCATTTAAGGCGGTAAATACTTCCCGGACAGCATCATCAGGACTTAGTATAAACCCTTTCTTTCGCGCAATGGCCATAACAGGAGCATCTATATCAACATTCGGTAATTCTGATGCAATAAGATCAGCCCCTATTTCATCATACGTCAGGGATCGGTTATTAACCAGTATCTTTACCCTGTTAACTCCGTCCAGCTCAGTAAGAGAATTAACAATTGAATAAATGGACAGCTGTTTCATTCTTGCCAATGCGTCCGGCCTCTGCTCTTCCGGCAGTTTATCCATTCCCGGCAAAGCCGTAAGATCAATGTCCTTTGTAAACTCTTCACTTAAATTGACAAAAACGGTATCGCCTTTTCGCGTAACATCCATTACCTGCACATTCGGCGGCATTATTGCCACACGGTCTACCTGCATGGGCCCTTTTAATATTTCCTCTACAATAACAAACTCAATGGGTTGTTTTCCCCTTTGGGCCCTTCGTTTTTCAGGCACCAGATAATTCACCAGGTAGTGTTTGAAATACAGGGTTACATCTACTTCGCTTACCTGGATTTCCGGGTTTATATACTTCTCGGTCTGTTTATTCTCTGCACCCGGATCACTGCTGTCTTTTTGGAATGGTATTCTATTTAGAATAGAATCACACCCCATAAGGGTTAACAGTATTAATATAATAAAGGAAATCACAGCCACACGCTTAATTTTACTCATTTTGTTTCCCTTCTTTATATTACAGTTACTTGACTATCAGTATAGTATAGTATTTTTACAAAACATTTAAGCAAATCTAACAAAAATAACAAGAGTCCATTGTTTTATAAGTTCAGCGGCAGTTCAATGTAAAAAATACTGCCCTTGCCTTCTTCGCTGACTACACGTATATTACCGCCGTGCAAAAGAATAATCTTATGCGCTATGGACAAGCCTAAACCCGTACCGCCGGTCGCTCTGGATCTTGCCTTATCAACCCTGAAGAATCTGTCAAATATATGCGGCAGATCATTGGCAGGAATACCTATACCGGTATCGCTGATCTTTACAACCGCATTTCCGGAGTTTTCATATACTTCTACAGTTACCCTTCCTCCATCCGGGGTATATTTAATTGCATTATCCACAATATTGCTTATGACCTGCTGTAATTTAACGGTATCTCCGGATACAGTTAAATCATCATCGTAAAATGCTTCCAAACTGATATGCTTCTGTTGTGCCAGTATTTGTAATCCTCTCAATGTGTTCTTTACTAATTCTACCAGATCCACCGGCTGCTGATCAATCTGCACTTCTTCCGTATCTATTTTTACCAACGTCAGCAAATCATTAATAATGGTGTTCAATCTGTCAATTTCCGAATTTATATCATTCAAAAACTCGTTGTAAACCGAAGGATCATCCACTTCCATATGAATTAAGGATTCTGTCAATACTTTAATTGCGCTCAATGGGGTCTTCAGCTCATGGGACGCATTTGATACAAACTCATTACGCGCCCTGTCAAGATTTTCTAGCTTTTCACTCATTATATTGAAGGCCTCACCCAGCTGCCTGAATTCCCTGCTTCCGCGTATTTTTACCCTCTGATCCAAGTGTCCCTGGCTCATCAGTCTGATAACACCGGTAAGCTCCTTAATGGGCTTGGTAATATAACTGGATGCCAAAAAACTCGTTAATATAATCACAACGGCAATAGCCATTGAGTATGCTCCCAGCTTTGTTCTTACTTCATCCAGCGTCTGCTCAATTCCTGACAATGACGTGGACATTATAACCATACCAATAATTCCATGTCTTTCATGCTGTATAGGCGCGTAAGTATATAACACCAGCATCGATTCTTTGGAGTTTTGCGGCCGGATATACAACTCCCGTGGTTCAACGCTTTCACCGTTTAACACCAGGCCAATCTCGGGAAATTCCTTCCCAAGGTTCTGTTTTAAAAGACTGTCAGGACCTCTGATTATATTATACGAATCATAGTCCACCACCCCGTTTTTATTCAATACCAGTATACGGGTGGACTCCCTTTCCTTGTTTAATATTTCCTCCCCAAAATCCTGTATATCATATCCTATGCCGGCAAGTATGTCGGGATCACCGCTGGCATAATCATAAGAAATAACCTGGGCAATCCAGTTGGCATATAATCTGTACGTTTCCTTTCTGCCGCTGATCATATAGCTTCCCAGGATATTCAGAACCGATATATTTGTAATGGTTAATCCCACTACTATTATAAGCAAATAAGTCAGAACAATCTGCCAGCGGAAACTGAAAAAAAATGTCCTATTTGTTGGCAAAGTAGTATCCTACCCCCCACTTAGTAAAAATAAACTCAGGTTGACTCGGGTTCCTTTCTATTTTTTCACGTAATCTGCGGATATGCACATCCACTGTCCTTACATCGCCTAAGTAATCATACTTCCAGATAATCTCCAGCAGATTCTCCCGGCTGTAAACCTTGCCCGGATTTGTAGCAAAAAGATGGAGCAAATCGAATTCTTTTGCAGTTAAGCTCACATCCTTCCCATCTATGGTCACGCTGCGGTTGGCCAAATTGATTGTCATATTCTTAACCTGAACTACCTGCTGATCATTCTGGGTATTGCCTGCCCGCCTGAAGACAGCTTTTATCCTTGCTTTAAGCTCAAGTATGTTAAATGGTTTTGTCAAATAGTCGTCGGCGCCATATTCTAATCCTAATATCCGATCCATATCTTCACCCTTGGCGGTCAGCATGATGACAGGTACAGTAGATTTTTCACGTATGCGCTGCAGGACTGTCAAACCGTCAAGTTTTGGAAGCATTACATCCAGTACCACCAGATCATACTGACGCTCATTAAACATTTGTATCGCTTCCTCACCATCATAGGCAGCATCAATCTCATATCCATCCCGCTCCAGGCTGAACTTAAGCCCCTTTATGATTGCAGGTTCATCATCCACTAACAGTAGTCTCTTTGGCATATTTCATTGTCACTCCTTTTTGTATGAACTGCACCTATAAACATAGGTTTATTTTATCATAAGCCCATTTTAAAATCAATTTTACAGGGCAGCAGGCGCTGCATCATCAGGGCTATTCAACAGCTATCAGATCCTTCAGCTGTTCAAAGGTTTTTTCCCCAATGCCCGGTACATTCTTAATCTCTTCAATCGATTGGAAAGGCCCGTTTTGATTACGATATTCTATAATACCACGGGCTTTGCTGGGGCCTATTCCCGGGAGGGTATCAAGCATGGCTTCATCGGCCGTGTTTATGTTTATTTTTTGGCCGGTTCCGGAAGATGAGCCTGCAGGATCGTTTCCGGCTATGCCGTTTATATTCCGTTCTTCAATCTCTTCACCTATTTCAGGAATATAGTACATCCCCTCATCCTTAACCCTTACCGCCAGATTAACCCTGTTTAAATCCGCATTTTCAAGTGCTCCTCCGGCCAGTTCTATTACATCAATCAAACGGCTGCCTTCGTCAACCTCTATCACTCCCGGATTTTTTACCTGTCCCGTAATATATACCTTTATTCTCCCTGGGGGCTCATCTATTTTTCCGGAAGATTCTTTACCTTCCAAATCATCAGTATCGTCCGGCATTTCTGTTTCATTTTCCGTCCTGGCATTAATCACCAGATCATTTTGCCTGTTCTCCTGAATTACATCATCATTACCAATACCAAGAACACCAAGGTTTCTAAAAACATACACACCCGTCAATAACGCCAAAACAGTAACCATTGCCAGCAAAACTTTGTTTTGGTGTTTATCGAGCTGCAGCATGTTACCACCTTTATATCCATGATATTATTCTAACCAATATATTCTATAAATTTATCAAGTTTCCTTTTTATTGAGAAAATTTTCAGAAAAAGAAAGTGTTTTGGCTTATCCTAAACTTTATTATTGCAAAGATCAATACAGCAGGCAGAACTGAGCGATACGATATAAGCAGTGAATATGAAAACTCATTCAATAAAAAATGAATTTGTTCTGTACAAGCGTGACCGTAATCTGCTATACTAAAAACTGATCTTGCTTATAAAAGTTTAGTATTGTAAAACATGGATGAAACAAGGGGTTTTAGATAATGAGACGATTACTTATCTTTTTACTTATAATAGCAGCATTTTTGCACGTTAACCCAGCCTCAGCAGTAAACAACCAGGAAATACCTCAGCATAACCAGGAAGATAATATTGAATCCACAGAGAATGATGATATAAATAATGATCTGATCGAAGGCAATGAATCCGGGGAAACACCGGCTTCTTCGGTTTTGGAACTGGACGCCGAGGGAGCTGTTCTGATTGAACAGAGTACAGGTAAAGTGCTTTTCGAGAAGAACAAGGATGAAAAGCTGTATCCTGCCAGCACCACCAAGGTTCTTACCGCCCTCCTGGCTATTGAATATGGGGATTTAAATGAAATTGTCACGGTGGGCAATGAAGCCAATCTGGCGCCCAAGGACAGCAGCCTGGCCTGTATAGATCTTGAAGAAAGGATCTCTCTGAAAGACCTTATTATCGGCCTTATGCTGCCCTCGGGCAATGATGCCGCACTTACCATTGGCGCGCATATAGGCCGGATCATATCGGGAGATCCCGACATGGGATACCAGGAAGCCTTAAAAAAATTCTGCGATTTGATGAACACCAGGGCTGCCGAACTGGGAGCAACCAATACACATTTTACCAATCCTCACGGCTATCACGATGAAAATCATTATACCTCCGCATATGATCTGGCTCTGATTACAAGGGAAGCCATGAAGCATGAAACCTTCAGGGAGATCATTCAGCTTCCCCGGGTAGATTATCCCGACTGGAATGAAGTTGACAAAAATGATCCCACAAAAAAACAAATCCGTTACTGGATTAATAAAAACAGGCTGCTGGACGAGAGTAATTCCAAATTCTATTATCCCTATGCAACAGGCGTTAAAACCGGCTACACCTCCCATTCCAGGAACTGCCTGGTTTCCTCTGCCTCAAAGAATGGCATGGATCTTATCGCAGTAGTTCTGAAAAGTACGAAGGAGGGGCAGTATACCGATTCAATAAAACTTTTGGATTATGGGTTCAACAACTACGTTGTACACCGGCTGCTGGAACGCGGGCAGGTTGTAACTGCCACCCGGGTAGCCAACCATGATGCCGATGACCATGGAACATTGGATATAGTTGCAAAGGAAGGAGTCCAGGATATCTTCCGCAAAGATGATATTTATAAAATAGAAAAAACTATCGAATGGTATTACACCGATGAAAACAACCAACTCTTACTTGAGGCGCCGATTATGAAGAACCAGTTAATCGGTAAAGTAATATACAAGCTTAACAATCAGGTTGTCGCAGAAATGGATTTAATCGCAGCCAGGGATATAATGAAGAAAAAGACCATTATGGACATTATAACACCCGGTAATAATAGCAAAGAGCAGCAAGGCAACAATGAAAATACTCAATTGTACTACCTGGCAGGAGCGGCCGGGGTGGTAATACTGCTCCTGTTTGCCCTGATTTTCACATCCAGGCGCAAAAAAGCAAGACGATACGGATATTACCGAAGATACCGGTAAATATATTGAATACCAGGCTGTATTTAAGACAAAAAAGGAGAATATCACTTTTCATAAGCGCCGTACCAATCTAATCACAACGGTATTCAGCGTCCAGGAAAATGCAGATATTCTCCTTTTATTTATAAAGTTAATTTAAGTTTTGCTCTACTATTACAGCAAATATACTTCGTTTAACCTATCCCTTAACAACAATATTCACCAGTCTCTTCGGAACAACTATCACCTTTGCTACCTTTTTGTCTCCTATATGACCCTGGATCCTGGGAAGGCTTAAAACCATATCCTCAATTTCCTGCTGTGAAGCATCGGCAGCAACCATGATCTTATCCCTTATCCTGCCGTTGACCTGAACAACAATTTCCACCTGATCCTGCACCAAAGCCTGGGAATCATATACAGGCCACGGCTGCTCATGAATACTGCCTTCATGAGCCGTCAAATCCCACAATTCCTCAGTAATGTGAGGTGCAAAAGGCGCAAGCAGCAGCAGTAAATTTGATATGGCTTCACCAACAACCGCTTTATTCTGCTGTGCTGAGTCCACCTTTTCCTTATACTGATAGAGGGCGTTTACCAGCTCCATAATAGCGCTGATAGCTGTATTAAAGTTAAACCTTTCCTCTATATCCGAGGTTACCCTCTTTATTGTATTATGAACAACAAAACGCAGCTGTTTATCCTGTTCAGACAGGGATGTGTTATCATAATCACTGCCGCAGTTCGCACAGGTGTCCTTAAAATCGTTCACAATCCGCCATACCCTGTTGAGAAAACGGTAGCACCCTTCAACTCCTTGATCGCTCCATTCCAAATCCCTTTCCGGTGGTGAGGCAAAAAGAATGAAAAGCCTTGCGGTATCGGCACCGTATTTTCCGACTATCTCTTCAGGGCTTACTACATTCCCTTTGGATTTTGACATCTTTGCACCGTCTTTTAAGACCATTCCCTGGGTTAACAGGTTTGTAAACGGTTCATCTACCGGGGACAATCCGAGGTCATACAGAACCTTTGTAAAGAACCTGGCATACAAAAGATGGAGTATGGCATGCTCCACGCCGCCCACATACTGATCCACCGGCATCCAATACTCTGCCTTTTCCCGGCTGAAGGGCCATTTCTCATTCCTGGGATCAGTATACCTCAGGAAGTAGAATGATGAGCATACAAACGTATCCATGGTATCGGTCTCTCTTCTGGCCGGCCCACCGCATTGTGGACAGGTTGTCTGAACAAAGGATGGGTTTTCAGCCAGTACTGATTTGCTCTTACCGGTGAAGGCCGTATCAGTGGGCAGAATTACCGGCAGCTGCTCTTCTGGTACCGCCGCAATCCCGCATTTTTCGCAATACACAACCGGGATAGGCGCACCCCAATAGCGCTGACGGGAAATAAGCCAATCCCTCAGTCTGTAGTTGACATGTTTCCTGCCTATTCCATTCCCTTCCATGTATTTAACAATTTGTTGGGTTCCTTCAATATTGGACAAACCGTTAAAAGGCCCCGAGTTGATCATTGTCCCCTCGGCTTCAAAGGCACTTTTGAGATTGAGCACATCGATATCATCATCCTGGGGTTTTATAACGGGAATAATGGGCAGGCTGTATTTAACAGCAAATTCAAAATCCCTCTGGTCATGCGCCGGCACACCCATTACAGCTCCCGTTCCATATTCGAGCAGTACATAGTTGGCTATAAATAAGGGAACTCTCTCCCCGTTCATGGGATTTACAGCATATCTGCCTATAAACAAACCTTCCTTTTCGGTCTCCTCAGACGTCCGGGTAATTTCGTTCATGTGCTGTACCTTATCAATGAACTCTAAAGCCCGGCTTTCATATTCAGTATCCTTAACCAGCTTAAGCACTAACGGGTGTTCAGGCGCCAGCACCATATATGTGACACCGTATATGGTATCCGGCCGCGTGGTAAATACGGTTATGCTCTCATCCGAATCCTCTATTTTAAAATTCACCATGGCGCCTTCGCTGCGGCCGATCCAGTTCTTCTGCATTATCTTAACCTTTTCAGGCCAACCCTTCAGTTTTTCAATATCCTTGAGCAGCCGTTCGGCATAACTTGTAATCCTGAAAAACCACTGTTCAAGGTCTTTTTTACCAACCGAAGTACCGCATCTTTCACATTGACTGTTGACTACCTGCTCATTTGCAAGCACAGTATTGCATGATGGGCACCAGTTAACATAAGCTTTCTTTTTATAGGCCAGTCCTTTTTTGAAGAATTGGAGAAACATCCACTGGGTCCATTTATAATAGCCGGGATGGCAGGTAGCCACCTCACGCTCCCAATCATAGCTTAATCCCAGCCCTTTCAGCTGCTGCCGCATGTTGTTTATATTATCCCAGGTCCAGGCCCTGGGATGAACCCCATGCCCTATTGCTGCGTTCTCGGCCGGCAGGCCGAATGCATCCCATCCCATGGGATGTAAAACATTATAACCCTGCATAGTCTTATACCGGGTTATGACATCGCCGATGGAATAATTACGAACATGACCCATATGCAGTTTACCTGATGGATAGGGGAACATCTCCAGCATGTAGTACTTCTTCTTACCGGGATCTTCCAACCTGCGGAATGCATTATCCTTTTCCCATTTTTGCTGCCACTTGCTCTCAATCTCACTAAATCTGTATTCCATACAATATTCCCTCCACATTAATTAAAAAGCTCTCATCCCCTAGGGATAAGAGCTTAACTCTAGCTGCGAACCGATAGGGGCAAACTGTCGGCCCATAATTTTTCCAGATTATAGAATGCCCTTTCATCGCGGTGTAATATATGGACCACTACATCATTGTAATCCAGAACGATCCACCGCCCAAACCTGTACCCCTCTCTGCGATGGGCTTTAATACCTTGCTGCTCCATTGCCTCTTCCAGCTCATCGCACAGGGATTTAACCTGTCTCTCAGAATTCCCGCTTGCCAAAACAAAACAGTCAGCTATAATGGTCAAATGGCTTATATCAAGCACCATTACATCTATAGCTTTTTTCGATTCCAGAACATTTGCTATCCGTAAAGCCAGTTTCCTTGATTCTTCGGGCAATATCTTCCCCCCATACCAATTTTCTTTTACATTATTATATTCATTATATATCATTTGTCAACTTATCACAACAGCATAAATTGCCTGTACCAACGTTTTTTTCGGCTTTTAGCATGTCATTCCATGCCTCAATGGTTCTTGGATGAAGATAGCGATTGGTAACCAATACATGCTCAATCCCGAATTTTAATCCCATTAACACAGCCTTATCCAAATCCTCCACGGCTGCATCTCTCAGCTCATCAACCCCGGGATAATTCCTGTTGGGTTCTATAAGATCCGCCAGATATATGATTTTATCCAGAAGGCTCATGCCTCTTTTACCGGTAGTATGGCATTCGACAGCGCTCAATATTTCAGGATCTTCAATACCGAACACCTGTCTGGCTATAACAGCGCCGGCAATGCCGTGCATCAGCGCTTCGCTCTGAAAAATCTCGTGTTCCAGCGCATACCCGGCTTCCCTTATCTTGCATACCATATTATCCTTTGACAGGCTTTTGGCACAATCGTGCAGCAAACCTGCAAGCCTTGCTTTATCCACATCAGCCCCATAGCGGTCTGCCAGCATGACAGCACTATCCCTGACACCCAGGGTATGAATATACCTCTTCTCATCCAAATAAGCCTTCAGCCAATCACATATCTCCTGTTCCTGCATTAACCCTTTTTCGCCTCCTTACTGCCTTTTTGGTACAACCGCTTGCTGTATATATATTCTTCCACACTGGGCGGCACCAGGTAATGTATGGTCTTGTCCTTCATTACCCGCTGTCTGATATCGGTGGATGAGATATCAAGCACAGGGCCTTGTATAAAGTAGACAGAAGCGCCCATATCCCGCTGCAATAAATCCGCCTCGGCTTCTTCACGCCTTCTGTCCCAGCCGGGGCGATGGTAAACCAGCAAACTGCATTCCTTAACCACCCTGGAAGCCTCTTTCCAGCCTTTCACTTCAAAAAGGGTATCACCGCCTATTATAAAGAAAAACTCGGTTTTATCGGAATATATGCTCTTCAGCTCTTTCAGGGTATCAATTGAATAGGTCAGCCCTTTTCGCTCCACTTCCATGGCACTGACTTCAAAATATGGATTGCCTGTTATAGCAGCTTTTGTCATCTCGTACCTGTGGTGTGACGGTGTAACATTATAGTTTAATTTATGGGGAGGTGTGCCGGTAGGAATAAATACAACTTTATCCAGGTGGAATTCCTGCCTTGCTATCTCGGCAATAATAAGGTGCCCAATATGTATAGGATCAAAAGTTCCACCTGCTATACCAAGCCTGTTTAACCGGACATTTTCGCTGTTCATTCCTTCATTCCCCATCCTTTCATCAAATCGGTATAATTATAGCATATCATAAATCCCCGATAAAGTAGAAATAAGAATTAGTGCCCATAAATGTATAATAAATACCGCAATGGAGAAAATAATATACTGGGGGGTTGATATCATGACATTCTTGAAACAAGTACCTGATAAAATCACAGAATGGAATTGCTGCCTGGATGAAAACAACAGGCACCAATCGGTTATAGGCTGGCTGCTCGATGCCGTATTGCTGTTCATGACGGTATTTACCATATCATATCTATGGTTTGTATATAAAACAAAAATACCTGTTATTTCCGTATTGCTTGCTGCTTCTTTATCAGCCCTTTCCGGCTATGTATACTTCAGGCAAAGGCAGAGACAATTAAAGAAAAAGTATCAGGAAAAATGGAAAAAGGCCGCATACGAGTACAGGATAAAAAATCTGTTTAAGCTTAATCATAAACAGTTCAAATGGACCCTGGCAAAAGCTCTGCTTCGCATCGGCATTGAAGATATCAAAGTTGAAAATAAACACATTACGGCAGCCTGTAAAAATGAAAAGGTTATGATCGGTTTTTACCATGTCCCATACACCAGTTTCGTCCCTGCTCATGAGGTGTTTAAACTTTCAAGATTAATGCTGCGTTACGGATACAAAAACGGGTATTTCTTCACAACTTCGGATTTTGATGACGCATGCCGCCAGGCAGCCCGGGACACGCCCGGCGTCACAATTCGTTTAATAAATGGAAACATCCTGGTTGATATAATGGATACAGCAGGTATTTTTGATGACAAACAAGCCGTTGATAAATACTTAACCGATAAGATTAAAGATTATAAACTACAGGGAAAACAAAGCCTGAAACAATTACTTATCAAACAAAAGAATGCAAAAACCTATATAATATACGGCTTCCTGTATCTTGGAACGGCTTTTGTATTCCCTTCCTATTTCATATACTTTTTTTTGATTGCCCTTTTTTTCATCCTCCTGGGAATTTTGGTTTATATAGCCTCCCCGTCAGAAAAGCACGATCCGAAAGAATATGATATCAAAAATCACATATTGCAATAAAAGGGTATGCCACAGTTTCGGCATACCCTTTCCTTCTAATACTCGTTATCCGGTTCTTTGCGGTTTTTTCTTCTGTGCAGCTCATACTTTGGGTCACCCTTTTTCCAGCCGCTTCTTGTCTTTTGTACAACTGCCATCCTGGAACTATCAATAACAAACTCATCCCGCGCAGCGCAGTAGTACATGGAGTGACCCATCTTACAATTTTGGCATTCAATGCACTCCATAGCCGCTCTCACGACCCCCCACTAATAATGTTAATGTTCTTCCCGATGCAAACTCAAACTTTTCAGTCAATATAATCGAACTCGACATCCCTTATACGTACAGTATCTCCGTCTTTGATCCCTTTTTCCCTCAATGCATCAATGATCCCTCTCCTTCTCAACATCCTCTGAAAATACTGCAAGGATTCATTGTCATTCAGATTAACACTATCCAATAATCTATCAACAACAGGCCCCGATACAACATAAACATCACCATCAAGTGTAATCTCAAAGGGCTGTTCATATAAAGCGCTGCTGTAAATATCTTCTTCGTCATCCTCAAAGGATTCATCTGCAGGAAGTTCCTTCAGCATATTTTCAATCTCCCAAAGCAGTTCCTTAAAACCCTGCTTTTGTACAGCCGAAATCGGAAACACCTTTATTCCTCTCGGTTCCAGGTATTCCTTCAGCTTCTCAAAATTTTGCTCCCATCCCGGTATATCGCATTTGTTTGCAGCCACTACCTGCGGACGCTGCATCAATTTTGAACTGTATGCTTCTAATTCCTTGTTTATGACATTATAGTCCTCTATAGGATCCCGTCCCTCCATACCCGATACATCCACCACATGAACAAACATACGGGTCCGCTCGATATGCCGGAGGAAATCATGCCCCAGCCCTGAGCCCTTGTGTGCCCCTTCTATCAATCCGGGTATGTCAGCCAGTATGAATGAATGTTCCCTGTCAATCTCGACAACGCCCAGATTGGGAGTCAATGTAGTAAAATGATAGTTAGCTATTTTAGGGCGTGCAGAAGTGAGAACGGATAATATGGTGGATTTACCCACGTTAGGAAACCCGATCAACCCAACATCAGCAATAGATTTAAGCTCCAAAACAACCCAGCGTTCTTCTCCTTTTTCTCCCGGTTGAGAAAACCTGGGTGCCTGGCGTGTGGAGGTTGCAAAACGGGCATTTCCTTTACCGCCGCGCCCGCCCCGGGCTAAAATTTTTGTCAGGCTATGGTGCCTCATATCTGCCAGAATTCTTCCTGTCTCTGCATCCTTAATTACGGTGCCGGGGGGAACCCTGATATGCAGTTCTTTACCGTTCCTGCCTTTTTTATTGTTGCTCCCGCCGTTGAACCCCGACTCGGCCTTATAGCGAGTTTTATAACGGAAATCCATAAGAGTATGCATCCCCGGATCCACAACAAAAACTACATTGCCGCCATCTCCTCCGTCTCCACCGTCCGGACCCCCGCGAGGAATATACTTTTCGCGACGAAAGGAAACCGCACCCTGTCCTCCATCACCACCCTTTATGTATATCTTTGCAACATCTACAAACATTACATCACCTGCAACTGAATTATATCAATATTATATGCAATAATCTAAGATTTTCAAGCATTACCGGAAAATTTATCAGGTTCACCATAAAATAAATAATACATTTTATGGCAATTCGACAGATTGCCGTCCCTTTCATATAAACAATAAGATATATATTTTTTTACAGCCAGGCCCCATCCTTAAAAGAAAGAACTTCTTCCCGGTTTGCCCAATAAACAGCTGCAGCCGGTTTTTCCGTTAACAATACTGTATTATACCGCAAGCCAGACGTCTGCCCGCATTACCTGCCGGTTGGGAACGGTAATCATCGGGGCTTTCATGTATGATAACCGAGTGACCCACTACGTCACATACTTTAAATTTGTTTGTAAAAAAGGTCATCCTGGCATACCCGTTATTTGAAAACAAAACCGGAAAATCACCGGCATGGTTGCCATGGGGCTGCCGGGTTGGATTCCAATGATCTCCTGCTCCTTTAAACGGATCCTCGGGATTTCCCGCCTGGCAATTCCCAAGCTCATGAATGTGAAAACCATGAGGCCCGATTGGCTGTCCATCCGGCGGCGCAGGCTGATACTGTGGAAGTCCCTCAACCTCCACATAAACCTCAGTACCTCCCGGTACATCGGAAAATATAACAACCCCTCTGATATCGGGAGCCAAAGGGCCGCCCCTAATGTCTGCAATTGCTCTGATACCATAGTTTTTAAACATTTTGGCTTCCCCCTCTTTTATTCTTATTTCATCAGATACTCTTTTTCATATTATGTAAGGGGCAGCCAAAATGTTAAAAAGACCTGTCAATAACAGGTCTTTTATAATCAACATGTCACTGTATTACTGCTGTACAGCAGCTGCCAGCATTTCCTCAGGGTATACGCTTACCCTCTTCTTTTCCTTCCCTAATCTTTCAAATTTTACAAACCCGTCAACTTTGGCAAAGAGGGTATCATCCTTACCCAGGCCTACATTAGTTCCCGGGTGAATCTTTGTACCCCTTTGCCGAACCAATATATTACCTGCCAGTACGAATTGTCCGTCTCCTCTTTTAATACCAAGCCGCTTAGACTCACTATCACGTCCATTACGGGAACTTCCTACTCCCTTTTTTGAAGCAAAAAGCTGAAGATCAATCTTGAACATCTAATTCAACCTCCTTTCTTCAACCCGGATATAATCGCTATATCCTTCCTGTATGCTCATTAAGCCGTGAAGCATAGTTTTCAATATAATGTTAATTTTCTCAATCTGGCCGCCGGAAAGCTCTTCAGGTATTATACACCGGGCTTCCCCGGCCTTCTGCCTGTAGTCCACCTTAATGCCTAATACTTCGGTCAATCCGATTACAGCCGTCTGAACAATCGCAGAAACAGCAGCACAAACTATATCCTTTCCGCGCTCAGAATAACCCGAATGACCGGAAACTTCAAAACCCACTATGTTTTCCAATGGATCTCTGTATATTACGGCACGAATCATAGAAAAACCCGCTTTTACCCAATTATCCTGGTGATTCTAATCTGGGTATAAGGCTGTCTATGTCCCTGCTTTTTGCGGTAATTCTTCTTTGGCTTGTACTTAAACACGATAATCTTTTTGCCCTTTCCGTGCTTAAGAACCTGGGCCTCAACTTTTGCCCCCTCCAATACCGGGGTACCGACCTTCAGCCCGTCATCACCGCTTAATGCCAGCACTTCATCAAACTCAACGGTAGCTCCTTCCTGTACATCAAGCTTCTCAACATTTAAAATATCGCCTTCATAAACACGATACTGCTTACCGCCGGTTCTTATAACAGCGTACATGCTGCAACACCTCCCCTAACCAGTCTCGCCGGATGTTGGTATCAACAATGATTTTTAAACCACATCCGTGCGGCTCATGCACCCGCTAATTGTAACATATATTATACCCGGTTGTCAATTTCAAAAAACTGTTTTTGTTTAGGGCTTGCTTTTTTGTGTTGTTTATAGTATCATTTATAATGTTCGATAAAATACCTGGGTGTGGCGCAGCTTGGTAGCGCGCTTGAATGGGGTTCAAGAGGCCGGGGGTTCAAATCCCTCCACCCAGACCAGTGAAAACCGCTTGAATACTGGGTTTCCAGCATCAAGCGGTTTTTTGATTTCACAAATACGCAGCAACAACGCAGCAGCCTAAAGATACACTAAAATCAAAAGTATGAACCCAGATGCTTTGTATAATTGACTCCCTATTTGTGGCGGAGAAGTCCCTTTGTCACCCGTATCACAAAATGCTTGTTTTTTATTAATGGTATGATTATATTCGATATTGCTATATTTTGTATCTGAATATCCTTAAATTCATTGTGCCGAAAACACTCGAACCTCACTTAACCAGTCAATTCTTTAAGAGTGAGGGATTCTTGTTACACAGGCTTTATGTTTTGCACCATTATAACCGCCGTTTAATATAATGTTAAGAGATCAAATTTAGCAGCGTCTGGAGGTGAATAAATATGTATCAGCACAATGTCCTGAACAGCTATAACGGTTTTAACGGTTATGATTACAATGATTACATTGGTCACAACTACTATGGTTACAATGGGTATAACGGCTATGACGGTTATTTCCAAAACGGCTATCATCAGAACGGCTACTATCTGTATGATTATACCGATAACGATCCTCAAAGGCAACCGGATCCCAGCTGCCCCAAACCGGATTGTTATTGGCATCCGATTCCCCAGAGCCTTATAGAAGATCTTGAAAAGTACATTGATGACGAGCTTAAAGACAGTAAATACTATGAAATACTGGCTAACAGAGCGCATACAAAGATGGCAAAGGATCTGCTGATGGAATTCAGCAAGGATGAATATATGCACGCCCAGAACTTTATGAATGCTTACTATTCGCTAACGGGAAGGATGTATCAGCCTGAGAACGTCGAAGAACCCAATGTACCCGATGACTTCGAAAAAGCTCTGAAAGAAAGAATCTTAGCAGAGACTGACAGCTACAAAGAATATGGGGAACAATACCTTAAAGCCCCTACTACTTATCTGCAGGCCTTATTTTTTATGACAAGGACATCGGAAGCGCAGCATGCCATGAGAATGCCAATATTACTGCATGAATGCCGAGAAAACGATAAAAAATGAAATATACTTAGCAGCATAAAAAAGAGGGGGATGATATCAAGCTTATGGCTTAACGCTCATACCCCCTGCTTTTTTACTCTTCTATATACTCTGATTTATTATATCCTTTTCTTCAACCGTAAGGACTTTTGACAGGTCCAGCAGTATTACCAGGCTCTTTTCCATCATCACTACACCTGTTATATAGTCTTTATTAATTTTTGTCATTTCAGGCGGTTCCCCTATTTGCTCCGAATACACCCTCAGTATCTCTGTTACCTCATCTACAATGAAAGCTGCCTTTTTTTCATCAACTTCGGCTACGATAAACCTGGATTCACGTCCATAATCAGCATCTCCGAGGCGGAACCTCTTCTTCAGATCCAGCACGGGAATTACTTCACCCCGATGGTTGATCACGCCTTCAATAAAATCAGGATTATTGGGTACTTTTGTAGGCTGTTCCGGCAGTATTATTTCCTGAATATTATGAATTTGAGCCCCGTATACCTGATCGGCCAACCTGAAAACTACAAATTGAACCTCAGCCATCCCGGTTTCCTCCTTTTCATCATTGGCATTTATCTCCCATCCTCAAATAAGATGGGTTTCCTCTTATTTGGACAGATGATTTTTGTCGCTGTTTAGCTCAAATCATCCATAACTCACTCTTAAAGCAGGCCTTTCCGACGATTATTATGAAAAATCACTTAATAACCCCCGGTATATTAGAGAGGTTACAGAATTAACGGCTTTAGTTTTAGGACGCATTAGCCTGCAGGTATGCATTAATGAACCCATCCAGCTCTCCATCCATAACCGACTGAATATTTCCATTTTCCATCCCTGTACGATGATCCTTTACCAGGCTGTAGGGGTGAAAAACATAGGAGCGTATCTGGCTTCCCCATTCTATTCTCTTCATTTCGCCCTTCATTTCCCTTATCTTCTGTTCGTTTTCTCTCTCCTTAAGCTCGAGAAGCCGGGCTTTAAGCACTTTCATAGCTGTTTCGCGGTTCTGGATCTGGGATCGCTCATTCTGGCATTGGACAACTATACCGGTAGGAATATGCGTTATACGCACTGCCGATTCAGTCTTGTTTACATGCTGCCCTCCGGCCCCTCCGGACCTGTAGGTATCTATTTTTAACTCCTCGGGCTTAATCTCTATCTCTGTATCATCCTCCAGCTCCGGCATAACATCCACCGATGCAAAGGAGGTATGCCTGCGGCCCGATGCATCAAAAGGCGAAATCCGCACCAGGCGATGCACTCCTTTCTCACATCTCAGATAACCGTATGCATTGGGGCCTATTGCATGGAATATGACGCTCTTTATACCGGCTTCTTCACCCGGCAGCATATCCAAAACCTTAACCTCATACCCTTTATCTTCACACCAGCGGGTGTACATGCGAAACAGCATTGACACCCAATCCATTGCCTCGGTCCCGCCTGCGCCGGCATGGAGAGAAACAATTGCATTGTTCCTGTCGTATGGTCCGTTAAGCAGGGTTTCAATATTAAAAGCATTGATTTCCTTATCCAGAATATTTATGCTGTGCTTAACCTCATCCGTAACAGAGTCATCATTTTCTTCAATGGCCAGGTCTATAAGAGTTTCAATATCCTCAACCTCAGAAACCAGTTTTTTATACCTGTCTGTTTTGGTACGCAGATTCTTTATCTCGCGGTTTACTTTTTGAGATCTCTCAATGTCATTCCAGAAATCCTGAGAATTCATGGATTCTTCAAGCTCTTTTATCTTCCTTTCACAGCCTGAAATGTCAAAGTGAATCACCTATTCTTTCGAGTACTTCTCGTAAATCTGCCAGTTCAATTCTTGCATTTTCAAGTTCCAGCACATCTATCAACCCCTTCCTGAGCAATATCTTCAAAATTATACATTCGCAATCGGAAAAATATATTAGCTGGCACGCCCGCAGCATTTCTTATACTTTTTACCGCTTCCGCAGGGGCAAGGATCGTTGCGTCCTACTTTCTCCCCTTTAACCACCGGTTTATTTACCATTTGACCATGTGTTGCCCTGACAGGCCGGGCTACCTCTTCCCGTCTGGGCATGTTTTTCTCAACTTTAACACGATACAACAGAGATATGGTCTCCTCCTGAATGCTGCGAATCATCTCTTCAAACATCTCGTATCCTTCGATCTGGTATTCTATAACAGGATCCCTTTGAGCATATGCCCTAAGCCCGATACCCTGTCTCAGCTGATCCATGGCATCTATATGATCCATCCATTTCTTATCGACCACTTTAAGCAGAATAACTCTCTCAACTTCCCGCATGTTCTCATAGCCGTTTTCCTCTTCAAGCTTCCGGTAAAGATCCTCTGCCACTTCCATAATTCTATCTTTCAAATACTCCCGGGTAAGGCCTGCAATCTCAGCCTGAGGTATAACCACGGCACCTTTGGGCAGAAACAGCTCTTCAAGATATTCGAGAATACCCCGGATATTCCACTCCTCCGGATGGTCTATTCCCTGGGTGTACATATTTATTGTGTTTTCTACCACGGTTGATACCATATCCATTATGGCGTCACGGAGATTATCTCCCTGCAGGACACTGCGCCTCTGGCTATATATAACTTCCCGCTGTACGTTCATTACATTATCATACTGCAAAACATGACGGCGTATATCAAAGTTCCTGCCCTCAACTTTTTTCTGAGCCTGCTCGATCTGTTTAGACAGTATTCCATATTCGATGGGCTGTTCTTCATCAATATTCAGAGCCTGTACCATGCTCATTATCCGGTCCGAGCCGAACAGCCGCATCAGATCGTCCTCCAGCGATATATAGAAGCGGGACGAACCCGGATCACCCTGGCGTCCTGCACGGCCTCTGAGCTGATTATCAATACGCCGGCTTTCATGGCGCTCGGTTCCAATTATATGAAGCCCGCCGAGTTCAATAACCTTTTGTTTTTCACGATCGGTTTCGGCTTTGAATTTTTCATACAAATCCCTGTATGCTTTCCTGGCTTCCGTCACTTCGGGGTTATCGTCTTCCACAAAACCGGTCGCCTGGTATATAATCTCATCAGAATATCCCAGTTTACGCATTTCGCTTATGGCCAGGAATTCCGGATTTCCTCCCAGCAGTATATCGGTACCTCTGCCGGCCATGTTGGTGGCAATGGTAACAGCTTTATATTTACCCGCCTGAGCCACTATTTCTGCTTCTTTTTCATGATACTTGGCATTCAAAACTTCATGAGGAACACCGCGCCTCTTTAGCATATCGCTCAGCAGTTCGGATTTTTCAATTGATACGGTACCTACAAGCACCGGCTGACCAACGGTATAGCGCTGTGTAATCTCATCAACAATTGCTTTATATTTTGCCTTGGCGGTCAGATAGATCACATCATTGAAGTCTTTGCGGATCATAGGCATATTGGTTGGAATAACCACCACATCCAGGTTATATATGGTCTTAAACTCGTCTTCCTCGGTTTTTGCAGTTCCCGTCATACCCGCAAGTTTTTTATACATGCGGAAATAATTCTGAAAAGTTATGGTGGCAAGGGTCTTGCTCTCCCGTTCAACCTTGACACCCTCTTTTACCTCAATAGCCTGGTGAAGCCCATCGCTGTATCTCCGTCCCGTCATCAGACGGCCGGTAAACTCATCAACAATGATAACCTGCCCGTCTTTTACTACATAATCCCTGTCCCTCTTCATCAGAGTATGGGCTTTAAGGGCTTGCTTGATGTGGTGGGACAGAGTAAGGTTATCAGGATCGGCCAGGTTTTCGACTCCAAAGAATTTTTCAGCCTTAGCCACACCATGCTCCGTAAGATGGACCGTATGCGCTTTTTCATCGGTCTCGTAATCTTCATCCTTCCTGAGCTGAATAACAAACCGGTTTGCATGGTAATACAGATCGGTAGACTGATCACCGGCTCCTGAAATAATGAGGGGGGTACGGGCTTCATCTATGAGTATCGAGTCCACCTCGTCAATGATTGCATAGTTGAGCTCCCGCTGTACCATATTCTCTTTATAAATTACCATATTGTCCCTTAAATAATCGAAACCAAACTCATTGTTTGTACCGTAGGTTATATCTGCCGCATAGCTTTTCCTCCGCTGTTCCGCCGACAAACCATGAACAATAAGGCCTACCGATAATCCCAGGAAACGATAGACCTTACCCATCCATTCACTGTGAAACCGCGCCAGGTAATCATTGACGGTAACTATGTGTACTCCTTTGCCTGTCAACGCATTCAGGTATGCGGGCAAAGTGGCTACCAGTGTCTTACCTTCACCGGTTTTCATTTCGGCAATCCTGCCCTGATGCAGTACTATGCCGCCTATAAGCTGAACCCTGAAATGCCTCATACCCAGTACACGGGCCGACGCTTCACGCACTACAGCAAAGGCTTCGGGAAGAATATCGTCCAGCGTTTCCCCATTTTCAAGCCTTTTTTTGAATTCTTCCGTTTTATCTCTAAGCTGAGTATCGGTCATTGCCTTCATAGAAGGTTCCAATTTCTCTATTTTATCGACTATTCCGTCCAGTCTCTTTAACTCTCTGTCGTTACTGTCCCCGAATATTTTTTTCAAAACTTCAATCATATTTCTCTTTACACCTCAATAAAGTCGTCACGACTTAATAAATTCAGGATTTGATTAGCAAATTAACTATTTAATTTTAACATCTATTCATGGAATATTCAAGGATTTACGAAAATACCACCCATAAACAGGCCGCCGGCAAGTGTGGTCCGGCTTCATTGGACGAATGGCATAAAAAAAGGGCTTTGTCAGCCCTTTACATAAATTCCGGTTCTATTAATCCGTAATATCCGTCTCTACGTTTATACAAAACATTAACTTCTTCAGTTTCAGCATTTCTGAATACAAAGAAGCTGTGCCCCAGTAAGTCCATCTGCATAATGGCTTCATCCACTGCCATGGGTTTCAAGGCAAAACGTTTGGTTTTTACTACTTTGGGATGATATTCTTCAGAGTCAATATGTTTACTGAAAATTGGCGAACTGTTCTTGAACGCCCCGCTCCTCAACCGTTTCCCAAGCCGGGTTCTGTGTTTATGTATCTGTCTCTCCAGCTTATCCAGCACCTTGTCTATGGAGGTATACAAACTGTCTGTCTCCTCTTCTGCGCGAATAACAACACCGTTAAAAGGAATGGTCACCTCGACTATGTGTCGATAATTCTCTATCGACATGGTTACCTGGGCCTCGGTATCGGGGCTGAAATAACGTTCAAGTTTGCCCACCTTTTTATGTGTCTGTTCTCTCAAAGCATCACTAATATCAATGTTTTTCCCGGTCAGTTTAATAATCATTGAGGCCAACTCCCTTCCATCCGTTTTGCTTTTATTATTTTATTCTGCAAAAATTTTAAGATTCCTCTGATTATCCCTTTCTACTTTTATTTATACCCTATAATAAAATTGTTTAAACTCCACACATCATGGTGTAAAAATATAATACGTATTTTGTCGTTTAATGCAGTATTTTGGATTTATTTTTGTTTTATTGTATTTTTTTACACTACTTATCAAAAATATGTCACAATTAGAGGAAAGGAGGAAAGTATTATGGAGTTATATCATCTTATTCGTAAAATTGAAACCAAACAGGAAGAATTAAAAATGGTTCTTCTGTCAAACGGGTTCAATTTCAATGATCAAAATGTTCAACAGCTTAGCAAAGAATTAGATGATCTTATACTTCAATATCTTGAAAACAGGATAAAAAAATAGCAATTCAGGATTCATAACTTATATCCCTAATTGCTATCCTTTATTGCATAAAACCTGTGGAAAAATATTGTACATGTAATCACAAGCTAAATCGGTTATTGCTTTATTTCAAAAAACTTCATGCTGGAAATTTCCTTTTTTTCCTCTTCACCGACAACCCAATGCTTCAGTGCTTTCCATCTATGTTTATACATTTTGAACTCCACAGCCGTGTATATGCTGCTATCCTGATACTTGTGCAGCGCATACATTACAACTGTATCCCCGGTTTTGCCCTCAAAGGCCTGTTCTCCTATCGATACAGTGTATTTCTTCCCTTCTTCAAATCCGGCCTGTTCCAAATCGTTTTCACTTATCGCCTGAAAATCTGTATCTATCAAATCCCTGTCAAGCAATATCTGCTTGTACTGTTCCAAATCAGTGTTCTGTTCCAGCTTCTGGCTAAATTCAGTCATCACCTGCTCCATTACAAGCGGAACCTGGTAGCCAAGAGTAAAATTGTATAATGATATGATGAATACCAGTAGCAACACGCACATAACTACGGCGGCTCCCAACCTAAGAAAAGCCCCTTGAACCTGCTTTTCCTTCCATTTCCGGTATACAGCCCGCCCCTGCAGTAGAATGATAGGTGCAAAGACCAGTATGCTGATAAGTATATAAACAATCCTGGTAGATTTCAAAATCCATTCCCCCTCTTACAAAACCTTACTCAGAAAAGCCCTGGTTCGTTCCTTTTTAGGATTACTAAACATTTCTTCGGGCGTACCTTCCTCCGCAATGATACCTTCATCCATGAACAGAATCCTGTTGCCCACTTCCCTTGCAAAGCCCATCTCATGAGTTACCACTACCATGGTCATACCCTCATGAGCCAGCTGTTTCATTACTGCCAACACCTCTCCAACCATCTCAGGATCCAATGCGGACGTTGGTTCGTCAAACAGCATGATTTCCGGATCCATAGCCAATGCGCGTGCAATAGCCACCCTCTGCTTCTGGCCTCCTGAAAGCTGGCTGGGATAAACATCATCCTTATCGGGCAAACCAACTTTCCTCAAAAGCTCAACAGCCTTTTTTCTTGCTTCATCCTGAGGCATTCCCTTTACCCTGACAGGCGCAAGCATTATATTTTCTGTTGCTGTCATATGAGGAAACAGGTTAAACTGCTGGAACACCATACCTACCTTTTGGCGCAGTTTATTTATGTCCTTCATATGTTCTGTAATAGAAACACCACCAATATAAATTTCGCCTTTGGTTGGTTCCTCAAGCAGATTCAGGCAGCGCAGAAAGGTACTCTTTCCCGAACCGCTGGCCCCTATTATGCACACCACTTCACCTTTTTTAATCTCATTATTGACACCTTTCAGAACTTGCAGATTGCCAAAATACTTATGAAGATCAACTACCTTAATCACTTTGCCTCAGCCTCCTCTCCAGTCTTCCCATAAAGGCTGTCAATATCGAAGTAATATACAGGTAGATAAGCGCTACCAGTATAAATGGTGTATAAGGATCAAAGGTCCTTCCCCGCACGATCGTTCCGGCACGGGTTAAGTCATCCAATGCAATGTATCCTGCTATAGCCGTTTCCTTAAGGAGCACAATAAATTCGCTGACCAGTGCCGGCAGTATATTCTTTATGGCCTGAGGCACAATCACATAGCGCATGGACTGATAATATGAGAGGCCTAAGGACCTGGCAGCCTCCATCTGGCCTTTATCAACAGCAAGTATTCCGGCTCGTATAAGCTCGGTTACATAAGCTCCGCTGTTTATGCCAAATGCTATCGATGCAACCAGAATTTTGGGCAGATGGCTGCTCCCCAGGATGGCATAATATATAACTATTAACTGGACTACTGAGGGCGTACCCCGTATGACATCGGTATAAGCAGTTGCTATCCTGTTCAGTATCCTGTTATTGGTAAGTTTTGATATAGCCATAAGAAGGCCTATTGCGACCCCTATTAATGCCGCAAAGACAGTAAGCTGTATGGACACTTTAAAACCGTTTACAAACAAAAGGTACCTGTCTTCTCGAATAAGATTATAAAAAATTGCATCTGATAATACTTTAAAAATCCCCTCCAGCAAGGTGTTCAATCCCTCCCCACTAATCAACGCATCATATCTGATTATAATAAACTAAATAAGCTAGCATCGGCTTTACCCAATGCTAGCTTATGCCGGATCCATCTTAGTTTTATGCTTAATCTCCAATGGAATACTTATTTACAAGCTCTTCTATCTCTCCACTCGCCTTCATTTCAGAAAGTACCTCGTTTATAACTTTCTGCAGCTCGGTGTCGCCTTTGCGTACCGCCAGGGCGTACTCTTCATTCTCTGCGGGTTTCTCATCCAGTATCTTAACCTCCGGATTCTTTTCAGCTAACAATTGAGCCGGGAGATTGTCAATGATCACAGCATCAATGTTGCCGTTCTTCAGATCCATTACGGCTTCCATACCATTATTATAGCGTTCGACTTCGGCATCTTCAATATCCGAGGCAACAAAATCACCGGTAGTGGCATTCTGTACGCCAATTTTCTTGCCTGCCAGATCATCGGGGCCTTTTATCTCTTCATTGTCCTGCGTCACCATTATAACCTGTACAGCTGTAAAGTAGGTATCGGTAAATAGTACCTGTTCGGCTCTATCGGGTTTTACAGTAAAGCCGGCTGCTATAAAATCAATTTTTCCTGATTTTAAAGCTGACATGAGGGCTTCAAATTCCATGTCCTCAACTACCAGCTCCACACCCAGCTTGTCAGCAATACGTTGGGCAATATCGGCATCGATGCCGATTACCTTATCTCCCTGTCTCATCTCAAAAGGGGCAAAAGCAGCATTGGTACCCCATACTATTTTATTGGTATCCTTGATTCTTTTCATAGTATTTATCTTTGAACAACCAATAAATGAAAACACCAATATCAATGCCAGAAGGCAAATCAGTATCCGTTTCATATAAAACATCTCCTCCCAATTTCTTCTCCGACATAATGTACATTGTTAATTATAAACGAATAATTACAAAAAATCAATGCATATTTATAAATTAAATAATTCCTGAAAGTTTGACATATGGTGTCAAATTTTTCTAATTAACACTTTTCACACTGTGCATATGTGAATAAAATTATTGTGTATAATGTGGATAACCTTGTGTATAAC
>CZCB01000413.1_pt1 | contig 55511 bp, 54 predicted proteins | sample 591991 | NCBI WGS metagenome assembly CZCB01 (sample SAMEA3556809, study PRJEB10932) | anaerobic digester metagenome
ACTAAAAAAGGACTTTATTATGATATGTTTAGAAAACAATATAAAGATTTTGATGAAATTAATATTGGAGGGCAGGTGATATAAATGGCTCAAACAAAACTTATAGAAGATGAAGCAATTGAAAGACCATTTGATAAAAATCAATTTAAACGGCTTTTAAGTTATCTGTCTCCCTATAAAAAAGAAGTAATTATATCTTTCTTCCTCATGGTAATTGTAGCCATAACTAGTTTAGCAGGACCATATCTCATGAAAATATCTATAGATGATTATATAAGTATAGGGAAAATAGATGGCCTTCAATGGGTACTTCTTATATATATATTAGCAAATGCTGTAAATGCAATATGCCAAAGGTATAGGATTCGCATAATGGATAGAGCAGGAAGATCTGCTATTGCGACTCTCAGACAAGATTTATTCGATCACATTCAAACTCTTTCTCTTTCTTTTTTTGATAGTCGACCAGCAGGTAAGATAATGGTAAGGGTAATAAATGATGTAAATTCATTAAATGGATTATTTACCGATGGTATTGTAAACGTACTTATAGATTTTTTAACTCTCATAATAATCATCATAATAATGCTTACAATAGATGTAAAACTTACCCTTATATCTATGTCCACCATACCCTTACTTTTATTGGTAACCTTTAAATTGAAAAGAAAGATACGTCACAGATGGCAAGAAGTACGTAAAAAAACATCCAACATGAATGCTTATCTCCATGAAAGTCTCTCTGGAATGAAGGTAATACAAGCATTTGTAAGAGAAAAGGAAAATGAAAATATATTCTTAGAATTAAATAACGATATAAAATCCACATGGATGGATGCTATAAAAGTAAATAATCTATTTTGGCCTTGCATTGATTTAATCTCTACCATAGGCACAGTACTCATTTATATATTTGGCGTAAAGGCATTAGGAGTAGAAGATATAACAGTAGGTGTGCTTTTGTCTATAATTTGGTATTCGGGAAGGTTTTGGGAACCACTTAACAATATTTCAAACTTCTATAATTCAATATTAGTGGCCATGGCTTCTACTGAACGTATTTTTGAAATAATGGACACTGAACCTGAGATCCAAGATAGTCCAAATGCCATAGAAATGCCTGAAATAGTAGGTAGAGTAGAATTTGATAATGTCACATTTAGCTATGATAACAAAAAAATAGTCCTCGAAAATGTAAGCTTTAATGTAAGTCCAGGTGAAACAATAGCGCTTGTAGGACCTACCGGCGCCGGCAAAAGCACGATAGTAAATCTCATAAGCCGTTTCTATGATGTAACAGAAGGATCCGTATGTATAGATGGCTATGATGTACGAGACGTAAAGCTTCACTCGTTAAGAAAACAGATGGGAATTATGATGCAAGATACATTTATCTTCTCTGGTACCATCATGGACAACATACGCTATGGTAAATTAGATGCCACAGACGAAGAAGTCATAGATGCTGCAAAAGCAGTTCATGCCCATGATTTTATAATGGATATGGAAGATGGCTATTATACTGAAGTAAAAGAAAGAGGTTCTAGATTGTCAGTTGGGCAAAAACAACTTATATCCTTTGCAAGAGCCCTACTTGCTGATCCTAAAATACTTATATTAGATGAAGCTACATCTAGTATTGATACTCAAACAGAAATACTCATACAAAAAGCTCTAGAACGACTTTTAAAAGGACGCACATCTTTTGTAATCGCTCATAGATTATCAACCATACGAAAAGTAGATAGAATAATGGTGGTAGACAATAGACATATAGTTGAAAGTGGTAGTCATGATGAACTCATTGCAAAAAAAGGTCTGTATTATGAATTGTATCAGGCGCAATACAGATTTTTAAAAGCAGTTTAAATGCATACACCCCCTATAGGGGGTGTATGTTTTTTCAACTCATTCAAACTTCTCTAGTGGACGCTCCAATATAACTTCATCTATTAGCCACCGTCCATTTACCTTTTTGAGACGCACTAGCTTTTCACCATTCTCCCATTCAGGTACAGAAGATTCACCATTATTTGCATTTTCGTTTTCATCTAATTCATCTTCTGCATCTAACTCATCTAATTCGTCCTCTGTAATCCTCATATCTCCAGATATATCAGATACAATTTCCTGTATTGTTGCATTAGCTCGTGTACTCCAAGGCCACGCCCATACTTTCTTAATCTTTATTTTATAGTCATAATCCGTTATTATATATTCTCCATATTTATTATTTTGTAAAAGTTCATCTGTACTTAGAAAATGCTGAGTAAAAAAATGTTCTAGAGATGATACCTCGTTATCTGTAAGAACAGACTCTGCCCTCATAGACATTCCTTCTTCCAAGATCACATATATATTTGCACAATCATATGCAATAAAGGTAGACATGAGTAATATTATAATGATCAAAAATACAGTAATTAATCGTCTTGTAATATAAGTTAAAAGTTTGGTTCCCGTTTCCAAAGAGACCCGCCACCTTCCACATTATAATCCAGTTATAAACTTTCTTTAACATATTAACACAAAAAAACAGCTTTGTAAATTTACAAAACTGTTTCTTTATAGATATGATTATTTATATGTTTCTTTCATAGATAATCCTAAGTCCCTCCAAAGTCAAAAGTGGATCTATTATATCTACCCTATCTGATTCGCCAGCTATGAGTTTTGCCAACCCTCCTGTAGCTATTACCTTTACATTGTCACTTTCAAATTCTTCTTTCATTTTATCCACTATATAATTTATTTGACCTATATAGCCATATACTATACCTGCTTGTATGCTGTTAACTGTATTTTTACATATAACATTAGAAGGTTTTATGAGCTCTACTTTTGGAAGTTTAGATGCCCTCTCAAATAATGCATTAGTAGATATTCTTATACCCGGCGCTATACAACCACCTAGATATTCACCTTCGTCAGATATGGCACAGAAGGTAGTAGCTGTTCCAAAATCTATAATTATAAGTGGACCTCCATAATGCTCATAACCTGCTATAGCATTTACTATCCTATCTGCACCCACTTCCTTTGGATTGTCATACTTTATGTTGATACCAGTCTTTATACCTGGACCTACCACAATAGGTTCTAATTTAAAATAACGATGACACAAAGTCTCTAATGCAAACATAAGACTAGGCACAACTGAAGATATTACAACAGATTTAATTCCTGTATATGGAATATTTTCATACTTGAGAAGATTTAAGATAAGCATCCCAAACTCATCTCCTGATCTTTGATGATCAGTTGCTAAACGCCAATCCGCTATGAGTTCTTTTTTATCGTATACACCTAATACAATATCTGTATTTCCAATATCCATTACCAGTATCATTAAGTTCTCTCCTTTTATTTAGATCACTTATATAGTCTCTTTAATGCCCCTATCACTGGTACTACTATAAGTATAGCCACGATTATCTCTGGAATGCCATTTGTAGCCCCTACTCCTAACAAGAAAGCACCTACTCCTTCTGAACCAATACCCAGTGCTTCCCCATACTGGGCAGCATGTCTTAGATATATCATCCCCAATACACCAACCGTATTTGTCAATGTGCCCAAACCTGCTGCTAATCCACTACTTACTCTAATAGCAGTTTTCTCATCCTTTTTTGATAGAACACTCTTCATACCTGTATATGCATAATGAGATATTATGGCAATTAAAAGCCTTGGCACTATTGCAACAAGCGGATCTAAAAAAACGAAAGATACAGGGGTGGGATTAGTCGCTGCTTGATACATACTTGTACCACCAAATATGAACGCTACACAAAGTCCAACTAAGGGTCCTTCCATTATTGTCCCTATTATTACAGGTATGTGCATTATAGTAGCACGAATAGGACTAAATGGAATAGGTATGAATCCTAGTGGGGTCAACCCTAATACAATAGATATGGCACCTAACATTCCAATTATAACTAGACGTCTTACTGATAATTTCATGATTACAACACCTCCGTTCAAGTTCCATATATAATGGATACCTGACGATATTATTCTTTATAGATTTTTATCTCCTTATAGTCCGATCCCTTAATAGTATCGGCTATAATGGCTATATATTATCAAAGATAGGAATATATTTCAATAGCAAATTTATTTTTTGTTTGTGTCAAGTGTAGAGAAGTCAAATTTTAATTTCCATTCTATATCTAAATCCTTAGTTTCTCACTTAAAAGCTAAATAACAAACTACAAAACCCTGTAATTATAAGCAATTCAAATACCATAATATCAATATTCTGAGCTTTTGAAAATGCATAGCACAGTTTTTTATAAGATAATCAGTATCCTCTTAAATGAACTGCCTTCTTTTTCTCCATGACTCTAACAAAACATCCCCCTAGCTAAAAAATAGACAAAAACAAGCTGCTAAAAAATACAACTCGCTTTTGAAATTTCTCTATCCCTTCGTATCTAAGAAATGCTTGAATGTTAGGTTCTCATCAAAGCTTTACTAGTAAAAACATGCTCTCATCAAAAAAATAGATAGAATGAATTGTCCCCCACTTTATTCCATGAGAATCATCACTTTCCTGTTATAATGTAGTTTCCCATGTTATCAGGTGAAATCACTACTTCTTTCAAGTCACCAAGGAACAGAATTTTCTCACCCTTTTGCCTGCTTATTATATATTCACCTGAGCTATAAAACTTACCTATCTCCAAGCTTTGAATATACTCTTCAAGAGTTAAACCTTTTTTATATATAATTTCCGAATGAGGCAAACCGACATATCTTATATGCCATGGTTCAAACTTTATACCTGTTATTCTCTTCTTAAATAGAGGATAACGAACAATAAAGCCATACCTCCAACAGTTCTCATTTACAAACTGACCTGCGTCTGACTTGATAAATCCGTCCCCTGCAAAAAATTCAATATATACATCTAGGGCTAAGCCTATTTCATGTTCACTAGAGCCTGGAATAGCTGCTTTATTTTTATCTCTAATATGAAGGCTTTCCTGCTCTTCCTTTGAACGATAACTATCCCTTATATACAAATTTTCTCCCACTTGTTTTTTGACTGCTTCACTCAATTCTCCAAATGCATCCACAACTGACTCGTCCATTTTTATATCTGTCTCTTTATAATTAACAATATTAGAAACGATGTCTTCAGAAATGGGATAATCTTTATTTACCAAAGCTAATGAATTATTGTAAATAATGTCAGCTTGATTGTCTTTTACACTTCCAATATATATGGATTGTAAATCTTTATTTTTCTCATCAATGGATATCTCACGAAAGTCAGACTCTTCTTCGAGTCTGCTCCAAGTGTTTTTTATTATAAAGCGTATATCTGGACGTCTACATATAAGAACTCCCGCCACAATAATAACGATTACTAAAATCCACAATATAATTTTTCTCTTCTGCATGCTTATCTCCTTCTCAATTATTTGAACTTTTCAACAGCTATCTTTTCGTTATCATACCATGTCTTGTCATTACATAAATCTTACATTTCCCTTAAGCTTTTATACCTTTTTCACTTGCAAAATTAATAAAGCAGGTGACACACATTATCTGGACTTGTTCGCTCTGAGAAGTGCGCACATAAATCAGAAGACTTAACACGATATCTGAAAATGAATAAGATAACACTCTACAGAAAGTAAACTGTCCAAGAGGATTTCAAGAATTTCAATAGTAGGGCTCATCTCCAAAGACATAAAAATCTAAAAATTCATCATAATACTTATCGACTGGTAGCTTTTCCTTCAATTCATCAAATAGTAAATGAAATCTTTCTAAATTTTTAGAACGAAAAAGTAAAGAAGTAAACCCTTCTGCGAATTCTATAGACTCTTCCTTTGCAAAAATTCTCTTTAGCAAACTTACTTATCTCGAGATAAAAATAATAAAAAAATAATTTTAGCCATTCTTTTCCTGATATTTACATTTTAACGCTAAAAAAAAGGGCATACCTAGCACACATAAGGGGCTATTGCAAAATAGCCCTTAGACCTCTTTATTTATTCCCATTATTTTTCAATCTTAAAATCTCCACTACCACACTTTTCAATTTCATTTATATCCAATTCTAAGTCTAAGTAATAATAAAAACATAATTATTGAGTTGGCATTGCCGCCCATATAGCATTATTTATAGCATAAGCCATTGCATATACAGAAGCTGTCCCTATAACATTTATATCACCTGTCACATCTCCAGTAGATAAAGCAAATATGGTATCACCATCAAACATAGTATGAACAGGCCTTATAGCTAGGGCATATCCGTCATGGGTCATAGATGCCAACTTATTGGCCTCTCCCTTAGTAAGTTTTGCATTGGTGGCCACAACTCCAATCGTGGTATTCTGACATGCAAATGTTCCTGACTCATTAGCAGATATTAGATTCTTTGTTGTATCTATAAACTCGCCCGTATCTGGATGCCGAGCACCACCTATTATCTGTCTCGTATCCACATGAACCACATCACCAAAGGCATTAACTGCCACTATAGCACCTACCACTATTCCTCCAGCTAATTTTATGCTGGCCGTACCTATGCCACCCTTTGTAGCATTTTCCATACCCAATAATTTTCCTACGGTTGCGCCGGCGCCGGCGCCTACACTCCCTTGCTCAACTTTCTTATTCGATGCAACCTCACATGCCCTATATCCCATCCGTCTATCTGGTCTCACATTGGGATCTCCATATGATAAATCGAATAGTACAGCAGCCGGAACAATTGGTACCTTTACAGCCCCTGTATCAAAGCCTATATCCTGCTCCTCTAGATATTCCATGACACCATCTGCTGCTGCAAGTCCAAATGCACTACCACCACATAATATTATCCCATGGACCTCTTGTACGAGATTTATTGGATTTAAAAGATCCGTTTCTCTAGTACCTGGCGCAGAGCCCCTCACATCCACTCCTGCCACTGCACCATCTCTACATAATATAACCGTACAGCCAGTACCACCATTTTCATCCCATGCATGTCCCACCTCTATTTTTTCTACATCTACTATAGAACCATCATACATATCCCTTCACTCCTCTCACTGACACATCACCAGACATTATCTTTCTTATTTGCCCATCATCTAACTTTACAACTAAGGCACCATTATCATCGATATCAATTGCCCTTCCCTCTATACTAGTATCTACACCTATTACACAAATCCTATTTCCTACGGTAGCAGAATTTTCTTTAACAAAAGTTATTATGGCATTGGAGTTCCCTTTATTTATATAATCTAAGTAAATATCTTCCAATTCTTTGAGTAATACCTGTATAATATCTACCCTACGTACATTAACACCTAATTCCATCTTTAACGAAGTAGCCTTATCTCTAAGTTCTTTCGGGAAATCCGTCTCTTCTAAATTTACATTAATACCTATACCAACAACTACATAGTGGATAATATCCATATCACCTTGCATCTCCGTAAGTATACCACACACCTTTTTACCATCTATCAATATATCATTAGGCCACTTTATACTGACATTAAGATCTGTAACACGTTGTATAGCCTTCATTACAGCTACTGCAGCCATAGATGTTATAAGGGGGGCTTTAGTTGGAACTATAGAGGGTCTCAATACAATAGACATCCATATTCCCTTACCCGAAGGAGAGACCCAGTCCCTTCCCATGCGCCCCCTTCCTCCCGTCTGTTTATCGGCAATTATTATAGTACCTTCCCTGCAACCGGCTATTGCCTTTTCTTTTGCCACTGCATTAGTAGAATCTACAACATCAAAACTCAATATCTCAGTTCCTAATAATTTAGTAGACAATCCCCCTTTTATGACATATTCATCTATTGTATCAGGTATCTCCACAAGCTTATAACCCTTTCTTGGAACTGACTCAATAACATAACCATCTTGTCTTAATATTTCTATATGTTTCCATATGGCTGCCCTCGTCACACCTAATATATCACTCATATCTTCGCCTGATATAAATTCTCCCATGTTGTCTATGAGCATTTTTAATATATTCTGCCGCATTAATTTCCACCCCTCCATACAGCATCAGTGGTCTAAATCTCATTCACTCCATTCAAGAGTATAAATATCCCCTGTAATAGTATATATCTTTTGCATTTTGCCCTTCTCGATATCCATAATATATATGTGATTCTCAAATCCTTCATCTGGTATCTCCTGTGAAGGATCTCCAATAAACGAACCAAAAGCTAAATACTTTCCATCAGGTGAAAATACTGGTATGTATTTATAACCTTCTTTATCCGTGAGAACCTTTGCCTCTTCTGATTCTATATTGTATAACACAAGTTCATTATCATAATCTGTTACATCTTTACTAGATCTTATAAATGCTATATTTTTACCATCCGGACTCCAGACAACATCCGTATGATCCATATTCTCATCCCTGGCTATACACTTAAATTCTTCGCCTTCTGCATCGGCAATCCATATATCAATACATGGATTATAGCCTTGCACATCTTCAGAACTCTCCACCCTCATTCTCTGAAATACTATATACTGTCCATCTGGTGACCACCGAGGAAAATCATCATAATAACCCTGTGTAAGAGTAGTGAGACTTCCGTCTGACACATCTAGTTTATATATAGAACTTGAACCCAATTCATCTATGGCTGAAAATACCACATACTTTTCATCAGGGGACCACTGCGCAAACTGGATAGCTTTAAATACATCTTCCCTAAAGTCGCCTACTAATCTCGCTTCTCCAGTCTTCACATCCATTATATAAAACATAGTAAAATATATATCATCTTGTACCAAGCTTTGAACCAATATCTCCCTGTCATCCTTTGACCAACCTATAACAGTTTCATTCCCACCCAAATCAGGAAGGGTATTCAACTCTTCGCCAGAACTATCGATTATCTTTATATACTGTGCTTTTTCGTCCATTGTATCGGTTCCAGATGAATATGCAAGTTTAGTACCATCATGTGACCACTTAGGAGCTGTATATACACCATGATCTTCAGCTATTATGGTGCCCTCTTTAGATAAGATGTCTATACTATAAATCTCTTGCATAAAATCATCATCACTATACTTAGCAAGAGAAATTGTAAGTTTCCCTGCAGGAGCACTATCTTTCATCCCACTACCCTTTGATGTATCTTCCCTGTTACAACCAACTACACATGTCAATATTAAGACAATACTCATAGCTATCAAAAGCTTTTTCCCACTATCTTTCACATTTGCTCTCCTCCATTTCACCATCTCATACCTTTACGTATTCTCCAACTATAATTATTCAGCTTCAATATTAAGCATCATGAAAGCAAATAGTTTAATAGGCAATTTTAACAGTTAGCTACCTGATCTATTTCCATGAGTTTTTATATATTCTATTGGGATCAAACCTATCGACTCTTTCCTTTTTTTCATCAGGTACTCCTACCGCAACAACACACAAAGGTGTCATATGCTCAGGAATGTTAAATATCTCCCTCAAAGCATCTACCCTTTCTTTTCTAGGATAGATACCTAGCCATACCCCTCCAAGATCTATATTAGCTATTGCAAGAAGCATATTCTCGGTTGCAGCTGAACAGTCTTGTACCCAATAATCTGTAGACGTATCACCAACTACCACTATACATGCTGATGCAGTATGAAGCATATTAGAATAGGGATGATGTTTTGTAATCTCCAACATCTTATCCCTATCATCAACCACAATAAAATACCATGGTTGTCTATTGTTTGCCGATGGAGCAGCCATTGCCGCCTTCAAAATTATATCCATCTGCTCATCACTTATGTTAACTCCTTGTTTGAACTTCCTTATGCTCCTTCTTCTATAAAATATATCAAGTACCTTCTGCTTATCCATATTAGTCCCTCCTAATCTTGTCTATAAATATATAGTTCTAGGTCATATAAGAAAATCCTCTATGTACGGAATATGCCTTTAAAACTGCCCTTTTAAACAGTCCTCTTTGACCTTAAACTTTTAATTGAAACTATTTAAATTGCCTTCCCTGTATAAATACATGTCTAACCTGCAGATCCCTCTTATCTAAAATAATTATGTCGGCATCGTATCCTGCCTCTATGCGACCTTTGTAAGTATCTACACCTATTACTTTAGCAGGTGTGGTCGATAGCATCTCCACCCCAGCTGCTAGTGGAATTCCTATATCTACTATATTTTTAAGCGCCTTATCTTGCGTAAGAGTACTTCCTGCAAGACTTCCCTCTGCTGTTCTAGCTATGCCATTTTTAACCCACACATCCTCTTCCCCTAATAGATATTTGCCATCACCCAATCCAGTAGCTGACATAGAATCCGTTATTATAGCAGTACCTTCAGCTCCCTTAGTTCGCATTGCAAGCCTTAACATTGCAGGATGAATGTGTATAAGATCTGTAATCAGCTCAATGGTTATATCTTTTCGGTCAAATGCTGCACCTATAACACCTGGATTCCTGTGATGTAGAGGTACCATACCATTATAGCAGTGAGTCACGTGGCTGACTCCCCATTTAAATGCCTCAATACATGTATCATAATCAGCACCTGTATGTCCCATACTAACATGTACATCTTGACCTTTTAGATATTCTATCAAATCCTTTGCACCTTCCAATTCAGGTGCAATCGTCACAAGCTTCACAATATTGCCAAAATCACCTACAAGCTTTAAATAATTTTCAATTGAAGGTTCTTGTATATAAACTTCCATCTGCGCTCCCTTGTATTCACGAGCTATAAAAGGACCCTCTAAGTGAGTACCTAATATATTTGCTCCTTCATATCCCTCTCTCATCACCATCTCTATCTTCTTTAAAGTCTTTTTAGTTGATTCTATACTGCCAGTTACAGTAGTTGGCAGAAAAGAAGTGGTACCATGCTGAGCTGAAAATTTGCCAATTTCCCTTATAGCCTCTTCTGTGCCATCCATAACATCATAACCCATTGCACCATGTATATGGATGTTTATAAAACCTGGGCAAACATAACCTCCTTCTGCATCTATGAGCTCCACATCTATTCCTTCTATATCGCTTCTAGTATTTACTATACCTTCTATAATATTATCTTCCATAACTATATCTACATCTTTTAGCCATTTACCGTCTTTGAATACAATACCATTTGTTATTATTTTCACAGTTCATCTCTCCTATTTATAAACTTTTCATTTCATTAACCATCTTTCTAACCACGGATAAGCTTCTTTACCACATATTTCATGCTCCCCTTCAAAGACATGTAGTTTAAGCTTATCGGGCACATCTAATAGTGCATATATATTCTCTATCTTAGAATATGATTCATATACCCCATCTATTGGAAATATAGGATCTTCATTACCTGCCTCTATAAGTAGAGGACGCGGCGCTATGAGTCCTATTATATCGTACATCTCCCCTATATTTATAATACCAGGAATATAATTGTCTATACAATGGTATACCGACATTATACTATCCTTAAAGGTATTGGTAAATCCACTTATCACGCTACAACCAATTCGCTCATCAATGGTACTCGTAAATGCACACACAAGTCCACCTCCCGATATCCCCATACAACCTATACGAGCACAATCTACATCATCTCTGGTAAATAGATAATCTACAGTTCTTATGGTTTCCCAAACTCTCATTCCAGCCATAGTTCTACCTAACATCATAAGATATGTAGAAATCCTATAACATGAACTGTCATCCAAAGGCTTTTCCATATCTTCCCTGAGTCTTCTATCACCAAACCCCAATAATTCAGGTACAATGACTAAAAAACCACGTTTTACAAGTTCAAGTCCAAAATTTTTTTGATAGGTAGGATTTTTAAGCGGCTTGCCATCCATTCCCAAGCCAACAACTTCTCGACTGCCATAGCCATGACCATGGCATGCTACAACTGCTGGATATTTTTCTTTCCCTCTATCCTTTGGCACCAATACATATGCTGGCGTAAGCAGATCTTGATCTATATTGTATAGCACTCTTTGCCTTATGTAGTTACCACAGTCAACCTCTTCTAACAATTGTGGCTCAAGTTCAATCTCAGCTAAAGGAAATTTTCCTAAGCTCTTCAAGAAAGCATCCTTAAGCTCACAATGCCACACCTTCCATTCTGACATATTATTTGCATTAAACGCCAACTGTCTATTAGTATTAGCATATAAATTCTCTAAATAGTTATCTACTGTAAAATCCATATATATCCCTCCATAGTAAAGGTATCCTGACCTCTTATAATAATTATACTTGTTATAAGGGGGTAATACAATGCTATCGCCATGCCAAAAACTATAATTATTGTTCTCTCAAAAATTCAGGAAATATTAAATTTATAGAAACTACAATTAATTTTAATAATAAATCTTTTCTATATACCCTAAAATATATAGTTTTTGGTATAATATATACAAGATTCTATATAGGAGATGTTATTCATGATTGATATAACAGAAATTAAAGACGAACACCAGATAAAACAAGTAGCTAATATGGCCTATAAAATATGGAATGAACACTATACTCCACTTATAGGAAGAGAGCAAGTTAATTATATGCTATCTAAATTTCAAAGTGCCCAAGCCATAGATAAACAGATAAGGGAAGGACATCATTACTTTTTAGCCAAATATGACGACAAACCAGCAGGATATTTTTCCATAGTTATTGATAAACCACGTAATTCAATGTTTATTAGCAAATTATATGTGGATAGAGATTTTAGAAAGCGTGGTATTGCTAAATCTTGCATAGCATTCATTGAAGATATATCACGAAATTTAAGATTAGATAAGATATGGCTTACAGTAAATAAAGATAATATTAACGCCATAGAGGCATATGAAAAATTAGGATTCGAAAACACGGGACCCATTGTCCAGGATATTGGCAATGGGTTTATAATGGATGATTATAGAATGGAAAAAGCATTATAGGAGATTGCTTACAGCAATCTCCTATAATGCTTTTATCTGTAAAAGACATGTCGTCCTATCTTCTTTACATATTGCTTATTCTTAATAATCCAGGTACCTGCAGCTTTGTTTGGATTGAAAAAATAGGTAGCATCCCCTACAGGTCTTACACCATTTAATGCATCTTGAGCAGCCCTTATAGACTCGCTACTTGGTGTGTTATATATGGTACCATCAGCAACAGGGCTAAACTGAGGTATACCTTTATAGTATTCAAATATTACATTATATATACTATTGGGAAACTTAGATGAGTTAACCCTATTTAGTATTACATTACCTACTGCTACCTTACCACTATATGGTTCACCAGCTGCCTCAGCATGAATTATTTTAGCAAGCCAATAAACATCTCCACTTTTTCTATTAACCGTACTTCCCCTGTTAGATGTAGAACCATATAGAGCTCCAAGAGTTTTAGCTCCCGCTATACCATCAACTGCTAATCTATTATCTCGTTGGAAGCGCATAACTGCATCCTGCGTTATATATCCATAATAACCTGTTATCTTAGGATATTTAAAATATCCCTTGTTCTTTAATGCACTTTGAAGACTAGATACCTCCTGTCCCCTATTTCCCACTCTCAATGTTGAATAAGCAGCATGCGCCTGTTCAATTGGGCTTAATAGGAGTATTGTCAGCATAAATATTGTTATAGCTTTCTTACATAATTTAGAACTCATGTATCTCTCCCCTTTTGATTATGTTGTCATAATTATACGAATATAAAAGAAAGAGGGCAAACCCTAAAAGATTAAATCTGTATTTGTATTACATACTTATTACTAAAACGTTAACCAATTGTAACATGTTCGCAATATTCCTAGTACATACCAAAATTATACATAATCTAGTATATATCCCTTATCACATTCACCTATAAAAATTCCATAATATTCAGAAAACTATATTTTAGAATTCGAAATCATTACTATTCGGGAGTCTAAAAAATATGAAAATTTAAATACAACTAATCATAGCCAACATAATTGGGATAAGCTATAATATACTATATGGAGGTGATTTTATTGAATAATAAGTGGAATATACTCCAGAGGATAACCGACTCAGGACTTGTTGCAGTCATCAGAGCAGAAAATGCAGATGAAGCAAAAAAAATTACAGATGCCTGTTTAAAAGGAGGTGCCGCGGCCATTGAAATCACATATACCGTTCCCGGTGCCAGTGAAGTCATAGAAGAACTAGCAAATACATATAGTCCAGATGAAATAATAATTGGTGCTGGTACAGTTTTAGACGCAGAAACAGCACGTATTGCTATACTCTCTGGAGCCCAATATATAGTTTGTCCCTATCTAGATATAGAGACGCTCAAACTATGTAACCGTTATCAAATACCGTGTATGCCTGGAGTGATGACTATCGATGGAGTTATAAAAGCTATGGAATATGGTGCCGATATACTCAAGGTATTTCCAGGTGATGCATTTGGTCCAAATATAATAAAAGCCATAAATGGACCTATTCCCCAAGCAAACCTAATGCCTACAGGTGGTGTAAATTTAGAAAATGTAGGTGATTGGATAAAAGCAGGTGCGGTTGCTGTAGGTGCCGGCGGTAGTTTAACTGGTGGCGCTAAGACAGGAAATTATGATGACATTACAAAAACTGCCAATGAATTTATAAGACGTATAGCTGATGCTCGTGTCAGCAAATAAAAAAAGACCGGAAATTCCGGTCTTTTTTATTCTTCTTCGGCTTTCTTAGCCTCTTCAATTATTTTACTACTTATATTCTCTGGAACCTCTTCATAGCGCACAAACGAAAGTTTAAATTCTCCCCTAGCCTGTGTCATGGAGCGAAGATCTGTTGCGTATTTTGTCATCTCGGCTTGGGGTACCTCTGCTTCTACCTTCTGTAATCCTCCATTTAGAGGTGTCATGCCTAGTATACGTCCGCGTCTCCTATTAAGGTCCCCAATTACATCTCCCATATATTCATCAGGAACCACAACCTCTGCCTTCATTATAGGTTCTAATAACACAGGTTTTCCATCTATAAGCTTTCTATATGCTAAAGCAGCAGCCATTTTAAATGCCATCTCCGAAGAGTCAACACTATGATATGAACCATCATATAAAGTGGCTCTGATACCGACCATTGGATATCCTGCCAGAACACCTTTTCGCAAACATTCTTGTAATCCCTTTTCAACTGCTGGAATATATTGTCTGGGTACAACTCCACCTACTATCTTATCGACAAACTCAAAAGGTATACTTACATCACCTATTGGCTCAAAATCAATCCACACATGACCGTACTGACCGTGTCCACCTGTCTGCTTTTTATGTTTCCCTTCTGCCTTAACAGGTTTACGTATAGTCTCCCTATAGGGAATCCTAGGTTCTTTAAATGTTATCCCTGATCCAAATTTAGATTTTAGTTTACTTGCAATCACCTCAAGATGTAATTCTCCCACACCTGCTACCAAAGTCTGAGACATCTCTGAATCTTGTATAACGGAAAACGTAGGATCTTCCTCTGCCAAGCGGTTGAGACCCATCATGACCTTGTCCTCTTCTCCCTCTTTTTCTGCTTCGATAGCTAGGGATATCGCCGGCTCAGGAAATTCAAGTTGTGGAAATATTATAGGAGCTTCCTTTTCACACAATGTATCTCCTGTTTCTGTGACCTGCAGCTTTGCGATGGCACCTATATCTCCTGTTATAATCTCATCAACCTGTATTTGCTTTTTACCCCTCAAAAAATATATTGAGTTTATCTTCTCTGTGCTATCTTTGTTTGCATTATATAGTTCTGTATCAGCTGTAAGTTTACCAGATATGACCTTGAACAGTGATAATTTTCCTACGAAAGGATCTATAACAGTTTTAAACACAAATGCGGAAAATGGTTCGTTTGGATCTGCTGTTCTTTCTTCTTCTTCTCCTGTCTTTGGATTAATCCCTTTAACGGCCGGTCTTTCAGCTGGACTTGGCATATATGTTACGATCGTGTCGAGAAGAGCTGTAACTCCTAAATTGTTTACTGCTGAACCACATAGTACGGGAACTATTTCTCCCTCTATGACACCTTGTCTGAGAGCACTATAGATTTCATCAGATGTGAATTCTTCTCCGTCAAAATATTTTTCCATGAGCTCCTCACTAGTTTCAGCCACAGCCTCTACCAACATAGTTCTCATAGGCTCGATGGTATCCATTATATTATCCGGTATGGGTATTTCCTTTTCACCATTATCAGTAAATTCTTTTCCCAACATATTTATTATGTCCACATAACCTTTAAAGGTGTCACCTTCCATTATTGGAACTTGGAAAGGAGCAATAACAGAACCATATTTGTCTTTCAACTGTTCTAAAACTTTCATGAAGTTTACATGTTCTCTATCCAACTGATTTATAAATACTACCCTTGGAATATCGTATTTGTCACAATAATTCCACGCCTTCTCAGTACCAACGGCAACTCCTGAGACAGCACCGACAACAATTACCGCTCCATCTGCCACTGTAAGTGCCTGTATAACTTCACCTGCAAAGTCAAAATATCCAGGCACATCTAATACATTTATCTTATGACTATTCCAATTAAGGGGTGCAAGTGCTGCACTTATGGATATTTGCCTCTTAATTTCTTCAGGATCATAATCGGTGGTAGTAGTACCATCTTCAACACGGCCTAATCTGTCTGTGACTCCCGCATTAAATAACATAGCCTCGGTAAGAGTTGTTTTCCCCTCACTTCCATGGCCGATTATTGCTACATTGCGGATATCATTTACATTTAATTTACTCATGCACATTCCCCCTAGCTTATTGTGTTCTAGCGACAAGTGGATGCTACTTGCCACTTGACATGGATGTGGTGCATTATTTGGTAAGATGTAGTTTTTTGTATAGAGCTGAATATATTTATAACTAATTCTTAGTTTATCATTCAACACTCATTACTGTCAATTCGTTTTTTGCTAGAGGAACTAATCCCCAGGTTCTAATATTAAATGACGGATTTTTTTAGCCTACTTGTAGAAATACCAATAAAGAATAACGGAACAATAGAAAACAAAGTTAACCTTAACCAAGAAATAAAGGGCATAGAAATCTTATCATTCCCATACATACTTATTAAAACAACATCCCTAATACTAAATTCGCTATTTTCGATGTTCGTAAACATTGTTAATCTATATTTAGGGATTCTAAAATTTGTAGTAAAAAAAGTTTTCTAATAGCACATACACAAATGAAGCTAACAAAGCTAAAAATATGTAACGCTTATACAATCATAAATCTATTTGATTTTTAAGACCTCTTCAAAATGCTAAAAATATAATTAAGTCAATGTTGACAATATATATGTACATATATAGAATAAGTTTAAGTCAATGGGCTAAAATTAATCAACAACAAAATTGACTAAAAGTACTATGAAACTGACTAATATTGAATCATCATATAACTACTTTTAAGAGAGGATAAAAATTATGGAGAAAATTTATGTAAATACTGGTAGTCGACCATACTATATATATATTATAGAAAATAATTGGGAACCATTAATTACAGCTCTAAGCTCTTGTGTAAAATCAAAGAAATTCTTTGTAATATGTGATGAAAATGTCTATCCCCTATACTATCCTACATTAGATAAACTGCTTACCAAACATGAATATGAACATAATGTTGTTGTAATTCCTCCTGGTGAAAGTTCTAAGAGTTTAGAATGTGCCAACTATCTCTATACAGAGGCACTCAATGCCCATCTAGATAGACAATCTACCATAATTGCACTGGGTGGAGGTGTAGTTGGTGATATCTCTGGTTTTATAGCTGCCACCTATATGAGAGGAATAGGCTTTATACAGATCCCCACTACATTACTTGCACAAATAGACAGTAGTATTGGAGGTAAAGTCGCAGTCAACCATCCAGCTGCAAAGAACATAATAGGCTCTTTTTATCAACCCAACTTAGTCTATATAAATGTAAATACATTGAATACATTGCCTAAACGAGAGTTTGTGGGAGGAATGGCTGAGTTAATAAAATATGGCTATATTTGGGATATAGAATTCCTAAATTGGATAGAAAAAAATATAGACAGCATACTATCCCTCAATACCAACACATTAATCCATGCCATACGAAGAGCCTGTGAAATAAAATCACATATAGTTGAAAGAGATGAAAAAGAAGAAGGTCTACGAGTTATATTGAACTTTGGTCATACAATAGGCCATGCCATAGAAGCCGCAACAAACTATAAGACATATATACACGGTGAAGCCATAGCACTAGGTATGGTATATGAAGCAAAACTTGCAAACCGTTTAAGCCTCATTGAACAAACTTATGTATATAGACTCATTCAGTTACTTGAAAAATGCTCCCTCCCTACTAAACTCAGTGGAATAGACAGTTCCCTGCTTATAGATAAGATGTCATTGGATAAGAAAAATCGTGGAGGTAATATAATCTTTATCCTGCCCACCGGCGCCGGCGCAGTAGATCTATATACAGACATTGATAATACCCTACTCCATGAGGTTTTATCAACTTGACTTTGCAAAAAGGAGGTTTTCCTAAATGGATATAGACGTGTATCCTGTAAACAGTCTAAATGGCGAAATAAGAATACCTGGAGATAAATCCATAGCCCATAGGGCAGTTATACTAAACTCAATAGGAAAAGGAACTGCTAAACTTGAAAACTTTCCCATGGGTAAAGATTGCCTAAATACCATAGATGCATTGAAATCTATGGGCACCAATATAAATTTAGATCCTTATACAAAAAAAGTTGTAATTGAAGGAGTAGGATTAAATGGGCTCACTAAAGCTCCTTGTCAGATATATGCAGGAAATTCCGGCACAACGGCAAGGCTTTTAATAGGATTGTTAGCCGGACAGCCTTTCTCTAGCAGTATAACTGGAGATAAAAATCTCCGCCGCCGCCCTATGGATAGAATAGTAATACCCCTATCTAATATGAAGGCAAATATACATGGAAAAGGTGAACAACACTACCTTCCCGTTCATATCGAACCTGCTCGTCTACATGGCATCGATTATATTCTACCTGTAGCTAGTGCCCAAGTAAAGTCGGCCATACTTCTTGCCGCCTTATATGCTTCTTCCCCTTCTGTAATAACAGAAGTTACAAAAAGTCGCAATCATACCGAAATAATGCTCAAAGCCATGGGAGCAACCATAGATATAGTAGATAAAAAAATATATATAGAGCCTGAACCCACATTATATGCACAAGATATATACATACCAGGAGATATTTCATCTGCTGCATTTATGATAACTGCTGGACTTCTAGTTCCAAACTCAACAGTTATTATAAGAGATGTAGGACTTAATACTACTCGTTCAGGTATATTAGATGTATACATGTCAATGGGTGGAGATATTCACATTGAAAATATCAAAGAAGAAATGGGAGAATTAAAAGGAGATATTAGAGTAACAAATTCTAAATTAAATGCAACCACAATCCAAGGAGATATGATTCCTCGACTGATAGATGAAATTCCCATAATAGCCCTGGCAGCAACTCAAGCAACGGGTACTACCATAATCAAAGATGCACAAGAACTTACTATAAAAGAGTCTAATAGAATACTGTCCACAGTAAATACGCTCACTAGACTTGGAGCAAATATAGAGGCTACATCCGATGGGATGATAATTGAAGGCCCCACTCCTCTATATGGGAATGTCATCGACTGTGCTAAAGATCACCGAATAGCTATGATGGCAGCTATAGGGGGACTCATAGCTATCGGGAAAACCACTATAAAAAATAGCCAGTGGATAGATATATCCTTCCCTGGCTTCTTTAGTCTGCTAAAAAAATTAAGCATGACATAATGTCTATTCTTTTATGTAACAGGCCAATATCTCACCAAAGTATAGGGTATGATAGTCAGGATACCATTTTTCATTTATACCCTTATTAAGATTCTCTGGTATGATATCTTGTTTATATACCACTTTGCATTCATAGTGTAAAGGACACTCTCCTACTATAGGAGTGTTCAATATTTTAGCTGGAGCAGGAGTAATGCCACATTCTTTAAATTTATCATAGTCCTTTCCAGACTTTGAACCACAAAAGGCAAGTGCAGATTTCAAATGTTTATCCTGATCTAGTGGTACACTTATTGTAAATTCTCCTGAATCTTCAAGTTGTCTATGGGTAAATCGAGACTTTCGCACTGGGACTATAAATATTGGTTTGCCCCAAAATACATTTATGCCACCCCAACCTATTACCATTGTGTTTACCTTTTCTCCCATTGTGTTTAAAAATATTCCCCCTGAAGTCAATTGTCTGTTAACTTCTAATATAAATTGATTATAAGGTATGTCTTTTAACATAATTTACCTCCTAAATTTGAAATGGATCACCTTTAACCTTTGAGCCATCTATTCTAGCCACAATTATATCACAGTTAAAATCTAAGTACAAATATTTTAAATTCCTATATTTCATTTTATAGCAATTATAAATTGAATATTATCAATATTAAAATTATAATTTTTAAAACATATATGATTTGATTACTAAATATTCAATTCCCTGCATATTTCTTATAATAGGGGGTGGGTGGGATGAAGATCTTCTTCCTAAACAAAAAATCTATAGTAGGAATAGTCATATTGATTATTGCCATAATAATTATTATGATCGCTTTATTTGGCAATAGGGCCCAGCCAACAAACATATTTATGCTGAGAGACTATAAACCCTAAAAGATGGGCATATGCCCATCTTTTCCCGTTTTTGCTGAATTTCTTTAAAGTCCAATATTTTGCTTTCTCTTTAGTTTATATTTTATATTATTAAAATCTATGGTACAATATAGGAAATTTACACGAAAGGAGACTTAGTAATGCATAACAATAATATTCCTGATATAAGAGGTAATCTTAGACGACACTTGATAGAAGTACCCGAATGTATACAGCATGCAAGTGGAATAAGAATATTTGGCAAACTCATCCGCTCCCTAGCCTTTACAACAGATGTCTCAATTATAAAAAATATAAATGCTGATTCCATAATTGCTGTATATCCCTTTACTCCACAACCAGCTATAACTCAAGCTATAACCATGGTTGCTGATGTTCCAGTCTTTTGTGGAGTAGGTGGTGGATTAACTAGAGGCAGAAGGGTTGTCAACTTGGCCCTTGATGCTGAATTTAAAGGAGCAATAGGTGTAGTAGTCAATGCTCCCACGCCCAATGAGACCATAATGGCTATGCGCAAAATTATAGATATACCCATAATGGTCACTGTAGTATCAGAAAATACCGATATTAAATCTAGATTAGATGCAGGAGCCACCATTCTAAATGTTTCAGGTGCAGCGAAGACAGCTAACATAGTAAGGCAAATAAGAGATGAATTCCCTGAGGTACCAATAGTCGCCACTGGAGGTCCTACTGAAGAAACTATTATGGCGACTATAGAAGCAGGGGCTAATGCCATAACATATACTCCACCAACCACTGGAGAACTCTTTAAGATTTCCATGGACAAATATAGACGCGAACTCAGTTAAATGTCTAATGCTTTTGAGCCTCAAAGCTATTTCAGCATCTTCCAAAACCCCACAATACTCATAGTGTACCAATTATTATTTCTATTTCATCAAATATAAAAAAGGCTATTCTAGATTTATTAACAGTTCTAGAATAGCCTTTTTATATCCTACTTTTTCTTAAATGTCATTTTACCATCCTGTGCATCTATAATTACTTTATCGCCTTCTTCTATATTGCCTGCCAGTATCTCGTCTGATAGGCCGTCTTCTACCATACGTTGTATTGCTCTCCTCAATGGACGTGCACCGTAATTCTCATCAAAACCTTCATCTGCTAGTAAGTCTTTTGCGTCGTCTGTAACCTCAATGGATATCTCCTGTGGTTCTAATCTCTCTGAAACATTTTCTAACATAAGATCTACTATTTCCTTTATATGTTCTTTTTCTAGTGAGTGGAATACTATTATCTCGTCAAGCCTATTTAAAAATTCTGGTCTAAACGTACGCCTCAACTCTTCAAGTACATTTTCTTTCATCTTCTCATATTCGCTTGACTTATCTTCATCTGTCACAAATCCCAGTGTCTTCTGTTTACGTATAGTATGGGCACCTACATTTGAAGTCATAACTATTACAGTGTTTCTAAAGTCTACAGTCCTTCCCTGAGCATCTGTTAATCTTCCATCTTCTAATATCTGTAGCAATATATTAAATACATCTGGATGTGCCTTCTCTATCTCGTCAAATAGTACTACAGAATAAGGCTTTCTTCTGACTGCCTCGGTAAGCTGACCTCCTTCATCATATCCTACATATCCAGGAGGAGAACCTACTAGTCTAGACACAGTATGCTTTTCCATATACTCTGACATATCTATTCTTATCATGGCTTCTTCATCGCCAAATAAGACCTCTGCAAGTGCTCTACACAATTCAGTTTTTCCCACACCTGTAGGACCTAAGAACATAAATGAACCTATTGGCCTATTAGGATCCTTAAGGCCTGCTCTTGCTCTTCTCACTGCCCTAGATACCGCTTCCACTGCTTCATCTTGTCCTATAACACGTTTATGAAGTATCTCCTCCATATTCATAAGCCGTTCAGCTTCATCCTCTGTAAGTTTTACAACGGGTATACCTGTCCAACTAGATACTATTGAGGCTACATCTTCTTCATCTACAATCTTGTCGCCCTCACTATTTTCACTTTCCCATTTTTTCTTTTCTCTTTCTATTTGCTCTTTTATCTTTTGCTCTTCATCTCTTATTTTGGCAGCCTTTTCATAATTCTGGTTCATAACTGCCTCTTCCTTTTCTTTACTAAGATCTTCTAATTTCTCTTCCAATTCCTTTAAATCAGAAGGAGGAGTAAATGCCTGTAATCTCACCTTAGATGCGGCTTCGTCTATTAGATCGATCGCCTTATCTGGTAGATATCTATCCCTTATATATCTATCTGATAGATTAACTGCAGCTTTAATTGCTTCATCAGTTATACGTACCTTATGATGGGCTTCATATCTATCCCTAAGTCCCATTAATATCTCTATAGCCTCTTCCTTAGATGGCTCCTCTACCATTACAGGCTGGAAACGTCTCTCTAATGCCGCATCCTTTTCCACATGCTTTCTATATTCATCTATTGTAGTAGCACCTATGATTTGTATCTCGCCCCTCGATAGCGCTGGTTTCAATATATTAGATGCATCAATTGCTCCCTCTGCAGCGCCGGCGCCCACTATAGTATGGAGTTCATCTAAAAACAGTATTACATCGTTTGCCTTCCTAACCTCATCCATTACAGTCTTTAATCGTTCCTCAAACTCACCCCTATACTTTGCACCTGCCACTATAGATGACATATCTAGAGATACAAGCCGTTTGTTTTTTAAAGGTTCAGGCACATTACCTTCAACTATACGCTGTGCCAATCCCTCAGCAACAGCTGTCTTACCTACTCCTGGTTCTCCTATGAGTACAGGATTATTTTTAGTACGTCTGCTCAATATCTGGATAACCCTCTCTATTTCCTTCTCTCTACCCACTACGGGATCTAATTTACCTTCCCTTGCCATATGGGTAAGATCGCGTCCATATTTATCTAAAGTAGGAGTATTACTCTGAGCAGGTCCTCTTTGTTGACCTGTTTCCATACCCTCTTCCTTTAACGCATTTATAATTTTTGCCCTCAAGGATTGTATATCCACTCCTGCATCCTTGAGTATTCGTACCGCCACACCTTCTCCTTCGCGTATAAGAGCAAGAAGAAGATGTTCAGTCCCCACATAATTATGTCCTAAACTCCTAGCCTCGTAAAAACTCAATTCCAATATTCTCTTTGTCCTAGGAGTATATCCAAACCCTCCATCAATCATAAAGTTTCCCTTACCAACGAGGGCTTCTATCTGCTCCCTTACTCGATCAGCATCTATTCCTTCCTCTTTTAAAACTTGTGCTGCTACACCTTCATTTTCTTGAAGTAAACCTAAAAGAAGATGCTCAGTCCCCACATAATTATGTCCTAATCTCTTTGCCTCTTCTTGCGCATATACCAATGCCCTCTGAGCCCTTTCTGTAAATCTCCCAAAAAATGCCATATAAATTACCTCCTCTTCAGACTTATTATATTAGGCGTCCTACTACCTCCGCCCTTACTATATCCAAATCAGTTCCCAACTTATTATGTTTCTCTGCATATGAATGGAGATTAGCTGATTGACCTAAAATCATGACTCTATCTATATCTGTAAGTGAAACATCTTCTATTATTCCCATGGATACTCCCAATCTTACCTGTGATAATAAAGCCATAAATTCTTTTATATTTAATTTTTTAGCATATTTCAAAATTCCTAATGATCTATACACATTATCCTCAAATTCAATTCCGTTTGCCTCATGAACAGCTTTCCTTGTAAGTTTTTCTTTCTCTGCTATTTGTTTTACCACAATCTGCAAATTTGCAACGATCTCTTTCTCAGTCGGACCCAGTGTTACCTGATTCGATATTTGGAATATATGTCCTAACGCCTCACTGCCCTCGCCATAAAGACCCCTTGCAGTTAGACCTATCTTGGATATGGTTTGAAGTATACCATTTATATGTCCTCCATATACGAGTGCAGGAAGATGCATCATCACAGATGCTCGCATACCAGTACCCACATTTGTAGGACACGAAGTTAAATATCCTAAAGTTTCATGATACGAATATTCTATATTCTCTTCCATCACATCGTCTACCTTATCTATTATATCCCATGCCTCTTCTATTTGATTCCCTGCCAATATACATTGGAAACGTATGTGATCCTCCTCATTTAACATTATACATATCTCTTCTTTATCATCTATTATGATACCCGTATAATCCGCCCGTTGGATAAGTTCTGAGCTAACTAAATGTTTCTCCACCAATATATTTCGTTCCACAGGATCTAGCTTGTACATGGGTATAAATTTAAGTCTATTTACCAATGCTGAATTGCTATTCATAATAGCATTATATACTTTTTTCATTGTTTCTCTGGCAGTTTCCTTATCCATAATTATTGGAAAAGGTAAACCTGCTATATTCCTCGCTAATCTCACCCTACTACTCATGACAACATCACGCATAGGGCCTGAATCTGTAATCCAGCTCACGCACTATGCCCCCCTTCGTCTTTCCTTCTAAGTTCTTCTTCTAGCTCTCGAATCTCATCTCTTAGTTTTGCCGCTTCCTCAAATGCTTCTGTGTTGACTGCCCTTTGAAGTTCAGCTTTTAACTTGTCTATCTCGCGCTGCAACTTATAGTTGAAACCCATTCGACTAGGTACCTTTCCTGTATGTTTTGTACCACCTTGTATTCTTTTAAGTATTGGTTCTAACTCTCTACTAAAATCTCTATAGCAATTTTCACAGCCTAATCGCCCTACTTGCTTAAATTGGGAGTAGGTCATTCCACAGGTGCGGCACTTTATATCTTCACCACCATGCACCACAGTAGAAGGAGCAGTCATATCCAAGAGCTCAGATAATAGATCATTTATTGTAAAGGGAGCAAATACGTTTATATCACTCCTCTGTCTTGCACATTCCTGACATAGATGTATTTCTGTTTTTTTGCCATTTACAAATTTCGTTAAATGGACTGTTGCTGGTTTTTCTTTACACTGTTGACAAATCATCCAATTACCTCCCTATATATCTTTATACCCTATATTTATTATGCATACACAAATATTTAATATGGTTTTTAGATTTTCCATCCTCAATTTCACTATCAAAATATAGTGGATAAAAGTATTTTAAATATCCAATTCCTATGATTCTTCATAAGAAGCTAGTATTGCTGTAAGCATACCTTTTAATATACTAGCTCTAACATTATCCCTAAGTGATGCTGGTATGGCTATAGATTTATCATCTATAGCGGCTTTCATAATAGAGGCCTCCCTAGGAGTTATGATCTCCCTCTCAAGTAATCCCGTTATAATATTTTCGCTCTCTCCTTGGGATATCTTCACTCCTATCTGTTCTGTTATAAGTCTATATATATAATCATCATCTTCTATATCTAGATGGACAATGCGAATATATCCACCGCCGCCACGCCTACTTTCTATATAATAGCCTTGCTCTAGTGAAAATCTTGTAGCCAATACATAGTTTATCTGAGAAGGAGCACACTCAAAATAGTTAGCAAGCTCATTCCGTTGTATCTCTAGTTGTCCTTCACTTTCTTTCAGTAACAATTTCAAAAACTCTTCAATCGTATCACTTAGTCGAGCCATTGTATCACCTCGCTGCTTTTGACTATCTTTGACCTTTCCTTGTACTATTATACTATATATTGCTCAAAAATAAACATCACTAATCTCAAAACTATATGAGTCTTCATATGTAATCCCCTTGTTTGTCCAAATTATATTCGTTTTTCTTATTTTTTCACAGATTATCTCCATATTCCTCCCCTGTTTCCCTTAGCACTCTATTTATAATATCCCAATCAAAACCTCGCCTTGCCATTGTCCTTCCTATCCTATGTAAATCTTTCTTTGTGGGAAAACCTCCATAACGCCTATATTGTTTCTGTGCAAGCTCTTTGGCTCTTAAAAACTCCTCTTCGTCATCTATCTGTTCCAGCGTCATATCTATTATTTCATTGGGAACTCCCTTTTGTTTGAGCTTATATGCTATCATCTTGCGCCCCACAGGCTTTGACGAAATAATATCCCTCATAAGTGCGTTGGCAAACGCCTCGTCGTCTATAAAATCATATTCTTTTAATCTCTCTATAACGCTTTCAACATCCTCCAAATCAAAACCTTTTCTTTTTAAATAATCTTCTATTTCCTTTTGGCTTCGCATCCTATATTTTAAGTAGTTGAGACTCATATTATAAGCTTTTTTAGTATTTTCCTCAGATATTAATTTCTTTAGCTCAATTTCATCTATTGTACTTCCCTTTTTTATATCATATTTAAACAGTAGTTCAGCACTTAAGGAAAAGGCATATTCATAATCGATATATATATTATATCTCTCCCTATTTCTCTTCTGCTCAACTATATCAGTTATAATAGCCATCTCAATAGACCTCCTCAATAGCTAAATAAAAAAATATTGCTAGAAAACTCTTATCTATTAATCCCATAGTAATCCTCATATAAGAACCTAAATTAAGCAAATGGGAGATGTGGCCACATCTCCCATTTGCTTAATTTTATGCACTTGCAAATACTTCTTCAAATTCTTGATAATCAAGCTTTTCTCTTTCAAGAAGAGCTTCAGCAACCTTATGAAGTTTTTTGAGGTTTTCTGAAAGAAGTTTTTCTGCTCTTTCATAACCAGCGTCAATTATCTTTTTAACTTCAGCATCTATAGCTGCTGCCACCTTTTCACTATAATTGCGCACTGAACCCCAATCTCTACCTATGAACACTTCATCATGGTCTCCATTATAAGACACAGGACCTAATTGTTCACTCATACCATATTCAGTAACCATCTTTCTTGCCATACGAGTTGCCCGCTCTATATCATTAGATGCCCCTGTACTAATATCATCGAGTACTAATTTCTCCGCTACTCGTCCACCTAAAAGTTGAGTTATCTCATCTAATAACTCTGTTTTGGATATAAAATATTTATCCTCTTCTGGGAGGGTAAGTGTATATCCTCCTGCCATTCCTCTTGGAATTATAGATATCTCATGTACTGGATCTGCACCAGGAATAAGTTTAGCCACCACTGCATGTCCTGCTTCATGGTAGGCAACCAGTTTCTTATCCTTCTCCGACATGACTCGGCTTTTCTTTTCTGGACCTGCTATCACACGATTTATAGCTTCCTCTAACTCTTCCATACCTATCTCTTTTTTAGACTCCCTTGCAGCAAGTATTGCAGCCTCATTCATCAAATTTTCAAGATCTGCACCTGTAAATCCTGGAGTTCTCTTTGCCAATACATCTAAATCTACTTCAGGAGCCAATGGCTTACCCTTTGAGTGGATCTCTAATATCTCGCGTCGACCTCTCACATCCGGCGCACCTACAAGTACATGTCTATCGAATCTCCCTGGCCTCAATAGTGCAGGATCTAATATATCATGTCTGTTAGTAGCCGCAAGAACTATTATACCCTCATTTGTGGAAAAACCATCCATCTCAACTAACAGCTGATTGAGTGTCTGTTCTCTTTCATCATGTCCGCCACCTAATCCAGCACCACGATGTCTACCTACTGCATCTATCTCATCTATAAATATTATACAAGGAGCATTCTTTTTTGCCTCCTCAAATAGATCTCTAACTCTAGATGCACCTACACCCACAAACATCTCAACAAAATCTGAACCACTTATCGAAAAAAACGGAACACCAGCCTCACCTGCAACAGCCTTTGCAAGTAATGTCTTCCCTGTACCAGGAGGACCTATAAGCAAAACCCCTTTAGGAATACGTGCACCTAATTGTAAGTATTTCCTAGGGTTTTTTAGAAAGTCTACAATCTCCCTCAATTCCTCTTTTTCTTCGTCAGCCCCTGCAACATCTTCAAATGTTACTCTCTGCTTATCACTATTATGGAGGCGTGCACGGCTCTTGCCAAACGACATGACCTTGTTGCCTCCTCCTTGGGCCTGCTGTATAAATACTACCCAAAATATTACGAATAGTACAATCATCACTAAGAATGGTATTAAACTTGCCCACCACGGCATCTCTGCAGTTGGCTGTGGCTCCCATTCAAAACTAAAATCCTCTGTGCTTATATCTTCAGGTCTAAGACCTTTATTTTCTGGTTTTTCCGCTTCTATTATCTGAACATCACTGCGAAATATCTCTTTTTTGGGGATAAATGTCTTAAAATCATACTTATCAGGAAAACTACTCTCTGGAATTTTAGATCCCTTTCTAAGTCCGACTGCATATCCCTTATCATTTGTCACAAGTTTTGCTATTTTTCCTTCTTTTATTTCAGATAAGAGCTCCTTATACGCTATGGTTTCCTGTTGACTTCCAACATCAAATAGAGCAACAACTGCTATTATGGTCACAAGTAGTATTAAATAAAAACCTGGGCCTTTCAAAAATCTCTTCAATTTCAGCCCTCCTTCATTAAAAAATTATAACACTGCAGTATAACATTTTAGCATGTAAAATTAAATAAAGCAAATATTATTTATTTTTTGTATATATCTGGATTTAATATCGATATATATGGCAAATTTCTATATCTTTCATTGTAATCAAGCCCATAGCCTACTACATATTCATCAGGAATTTCAAAGCCCACGTAGTCTATGTCAACAGGCACCTTGCGTCTAGATGGTTTGTCAAGACAACAACAAATCTTTAAACTGTTAGGTTTTCTAGATAGTAAATTTGATTGAAGATAATGAAGTGTCAGTCCTGTATCTACTATATCCTCTACTATGAGTACATCCTTGCCCTCTATCTCAGCATCTAAATCTTTCAATATGCGAACTACTCCCGAAGAATGAGTCGATGCCCCATAGCTAGATACCGCCATAAAATCCATAGCCAAAGGTAGTTTAATTTCCTTTGAAAGATCTGACATAAATATAACTGCCCCTTTCAAAATACCTATGAGTATAAGATTTTTCCCCCTATAATCTTCTGTTATCTCAGCACCTAGCTCCTTTACCCTTTTTATCAAAGTCTCCTCATCTATTAATATTTCACCTATATTATCCATCTATAATGCCTCCACATTCTCTAATGTTTTTGTAAGCACAATCATTTATTTATAAACTTGTTTAGCCCGTAACTCGATTATATTTTTAGTTTTATCCGTAATTTTATAATCATCACTTATTTGATAACCTACTACCCATACTATAGTATTACCATCTACTACTAAAGGTATATTATCTCGCATATACTTAGGGATTTTCTCATCTATAAAAAAATCTTTTAACTTTTTACTTCCTTTCATCCCTAAAGGCCTAAATCTATCACCTTTTAACCTATTTCGTATACGTAGGGAATTTGATATCCTGTCTCCATCTATATAGACACAATATGGATCCTTAAACTCAAATCTATCTACATATCTTGTCTGTATTTCCATGCTTATTTCGTCTATTACAGTAAGTCCTGGCACCTTAAGTTCCAAATTAAACTCTACTTTTTTCTTATCTACCCCCTTTATCAGTAATATTGCATTATAATCTCTATAGACAGTTAACTCAAGTGGCAAAGTTATTGAAGTTCCAGTATTAGAATTGCATACATCTAAAATACTATCTATATGTTTCTGCCCTATATTAATCACACTACCACATAGATAGTCTATACATGTCCTGACTATTCGCCTCTTCACTGCCACATGACAGGATGTGAGAAAATCTAGAGGGATAACCACCTTATCTGATTTAACAGCTATATTCCTATCTATTAATTCATTTACATAATCAGATAGAAATTCATCCTCATCTCCTATTATTTCTGTCATACGAATTATACTTTCCTTAAAGTTTGGATTAAAATTCTCTTCAATATAGGGTATAAGCTCATGTCGTATCTTATTTCGTGTATAGATAGTACAATCATTTGTATGATCATGCCTATATGGAATATTTTCCATTGCAAGATATTCTTCTATAGATACTCTGTCAACTTCTATTAGAGGTCTTATTATCTTATTGTCCCTTATCGGCTTTATACCTCTGAGTCCTTCCATACCCGTACCTCTTATAATATTGTGAATAATCGTCTCAACTTGGTCATCTCTGTGATGGGCAAGGGCAATTTTATTACCATCTATCTGCCTCAAAACTTCATCAAAAAAAGAAAATCTTACTCGTCTACCTGCTTCTTCTTCTGACAACCGCCATTCTTTTGCAAGTTCAGATACACAGGCCTTCTTTAAAAAAAATGGGATGCCCCATTCTATGCATATATCTTCCACATAGGCTGCATCAGCATCAGCATCTTCACCTCTAAGCCCATGATTAATATGGGCAACATATATCTCTATACCAAGTTCATGTCTCAACCTCTTTAATATATGAAGCAAAGCCATAGAGTCGGCGCCGCCAGAAACTCCGACTAACACCCTATCACCTTTAGTTATCATATTATATTTTTCTATGGTATCTAATACCCTATATAGCATTCCATCACCTTTGTCTTTGAATAATAATATTCTATCTTTTTTATTCTATTTTTTCAAGTTATTTAGCCAAAAAACCAAAAGCTTCTCTCTTTTTCCCTATACTTGACTAATAAATTATTCAAAACTAAAAATTCCTATGATTCTGTCACCATTGCCATATATGACATGAACATAAGAATTTATACAATATTTATCACAGTCCAATACTAAAAAGAGTTAACCATAGTCGCAATTACTTTATCAAAAATCAGCAATTCATTTTATTGTGGTAATCCAAATAAATTTTTGATTTCCTGACAGTTACACCTTTAGTTAGGACCTTAACAATTATAACTCATAATGATCGCCATACTCGGCTCACCATCACTGTCATATCATCCTTAACCTCTCCCCTTCCCATCTCCAATGCACAATCCATAATATAATCTGCTAATTCTTGGGGATTCTTAGTATGATTCATGGCAATTACACTACTTAACCACCTATCCTTATCAAGCTCGCCATTATATGAATCTAGTATCCCATCTGTAATCATAATTATCATGTCACCATCTTGTAGTTTAACCGTCTTTCTATCCAGCTCAATATTTTCAATAATCCCTATGGGCAAACTTGAACCATTTATTATATCAATTGTATTTCCCCGTTTTATAAATGTGGACACCGCACCAATTTTTATAAATTCTGCATATCCTGTTATCTGATCTATAATACATATATCAGCAGTGGCAAACATCTCATCTTCCGATCTTAATATAAGAACTGAGTTTATAGTTTTTACAGTTACATCTAATTCAAATCCAGCCTCCATGAAATTTTCAAGGAGACATATTACATCTTGACTCTCTAAAGCAGCCCTACTACCTGAACCCATGCCATCACTTAAGGCAAGCATAAATTTTCCGCCCTTTAGTTCCATAAAGGAATGACTATCTCCCATTACACTGTTATGTCCCTTTGCTTTACATGATATTCCCGTTATAATATTAATTTTTTTAGCTTCCTCTAGATATATAGAACATTCATCTCCACCTGCGTATATGCACTCTCTATTCTTACATGCAAATGTCTTATTAAACATCTGAGATACTACTCCCTCAACTACCTTATTACATTCCCTTCTCCCCCTACATGCCTTCTTTACAATGCTCACTTCTACTTTACCAGTTGCCTTTTCAAGTACTAATACATCCTTACACCTAACGCCCCTCTTATCCAGTTCTATTTTTATCTGTTCTTCCATTCCTCTCTTAAAATGTATATCTATATCTATTTCAGCTGCCACCTCATCTATTACATGGGAAATTCCTAAGAGTTGATCCGCTACCAGATATCTACACTCGTCAAGCTGTCGCTCCCATTTTAGATTGTCCCTGTATATGGAATATATCTCATTTGCCTTTTCAATTATGGCATGGGGTTTATAACAGCGATTAGATAATATATCACTCTCCGCCAACTCACCTTTTTTATCAATAGCAGTTAAGAGTTTAAAAAGACTATTATAGGTAATATAGAATCCCTTTTCCCAACAACTTTTATAGAGGGAACAATCAAAACATACCGCATCAGCTATTGAGTTTATTATATTGTTTACATCACTGCTTATTGTTTCATAATCATTGTCTCCTGCTATATCACTGAAAGTTTTAGATAGTTGATTGAACACCATCGAGAACTCCTTAAGTCGATTTGAAATTATATCCTGCATCCTGCGTACATACAATACCTGCTCCTTGTGTCTAACAACGGAAGCATCAAAGAACTGAGTTATATAATCTAACATATAAGTAGGAGTTATAACGAGAAGTATTCCTCCACCTATTATATCTTCTAGGGGCATTATTGTATACGTAGACCTGTTTATGTAAAATGTGATCAAAGCATTTGCTATTACAAAAGCAATTCCAGTAGTTATACGTCCCAAATCCTTAAAAGTACCTGCCATCAAACCACATATCCCTAAACAGCCAATGAAGACTGTATCAGACATCCCTGCTAGAGATAACACAAATCCAACTGTTATACCTATGCTAGCCCCTACACCTGCACCACCTACATATGCAGATATGAGAATAATATATACAGATAATACATTTCTAAATGACAGAAAAAATAATTTAGCATCCCAAAATCCTACAATCACAAGAGATATAAACACACTTATGCATATCATCTCTTCGTTTGACAAAATACGTCTTCTCTTATTTACAGATAAGATATCTATAATATAGCTAAATATATATACCATTATAAAAGCGATGATTCCCTCTGATATATCTATTATAAAATTGTATAATACAAATCCTCTAAAATACAAATATATTAAATCTGCTATAAAGAGGGATATTAGCGCAACCAAACTCTTTTTTATTTTATCTAGTCTCTCACATCTCTTTTTTATGGCCTGTCCATATATATAAATCATGACAAGAGCTATTATATATTTCATACCCTCTATTCCAAAATTAACACTTAGTATACCAATAGATATGGAAAGCAAGAAACCTAAAGAGTGAAACTTACTAAAGAGAAATGAAGCATAAAGGGCAACACCAAAAGGTGCCAATTCATCTAGTATAACTACCCGCGATATAAAAAATGATGCAAGTATCCAGCAAATTTGAAAAACTATGTCCTTCTTCTCTATGCTTTGACTTGTCTTTACTTGTTGCCCTTGCTTTTTATTTAAATATATTACATTATTATGTTGATAAATACCTTTTTCCATTGGCTATAGCACCACCTAACACAATTTCCCATCATTTGGTAGTGCTAATTATAGCAGAAAGTCTGTGAATTATTTGTCAATATAAGCAGACTGAGCAAAAAAAATTTACGACAAAAACAACTATGATTGCATATTAAAATAGATATAATATGGTAAGTGGATAAACTAATTTGTTAAGAGTTGTCTAATTTTTTTACATAATCACCAAAAGGTTTAAAAGTTTAATTTATAATACAAATAGTACAAAAGGTTTCGAAGCTTAAGCTTCGAAACCTTTTGTATTATGGTGGGCACAATAGGGCTCGAACCTATGACCCCCTGCTTGTAAGGCAGGTGCTCTCCCAGCTGAGCTATGCGCCCAAAGTTGGTAGCGGCGAACGGATTCGAACCGCTGACACTTCGGGTATGAACCGAATGCTCTTGCCAACTGAGCTACGCCGCCAAAATTGGTTGCGGGGGAGGGATTTGAACCCTCGACCTCCGGGTTATGAGCCCGACGAGCTACCTGACTGCTCCACCCCGCGTCATTTAGTCTTTCTCAACGGCAAGTTCTATTCTACAATATATCGAGAATAATGTCAACACCTTTTTTTGTTTTTTCATCTTGCCAACAATAAACCTTCCAATATATCTTTGTCACTCACTACTATTTCACTCGCACCTATAATATCCATAGCTACAATCAATATATAGATACCTGGTAGAATAATATCAGCACGTTCGGGCTGTAGCCCTTTCACATTTTTTCTCTCATCTAATGACATAACTTTTAATCTATTAAATATAGACAAAACTCTTCTCTGGGATAGTTTATATCCATGTATTTTATTTTGCTCATACAACTCAAGCTCAAGATCAATAACCGCAAGTGATGTTACTGTTCCACCTGTACCAATTAGACATCCAAAGCAATCACTGTAATCATATTTCAATATACACTGTATATGCCATTTCATAACTGAATTTTTCCCAATGTCAATAACTCCTCGTCTTGTCACGACTTTCTCTCCTCTAACCTTAAAAAAGCAAAAAAGCGCATCCCTTTGGAATGCGCTTTGAGTCTAATTTAAAATGCTGATATTGTCAACGGCCTCTATATCCCCCTCCAGAATGCTTAGCTTCCCTATTTTTAAGATCCGATAGACGATCCTCGCTCTCTTTCATAAATTTAGCAAGGTTTTGTTCAAAATTTTCCTTGTCTTTCTTAGCTTCTCGAATAGATAGGCTAATTCTGCCCCTTTCATCTATCGACAAGACTTTTGCCTTTACCTTTTCATCTACCTTTAAATAGTTATTAATATCCTTTACATAGGTATCTGCAATCTCAGATATGTGTACCATACCTGACTCTCCATCTGGAAGATCTAAAAAAGCACCAAAACTCGTTATTCCAGAAACTACACCTTCTACAATTTGTCCAACCTCAACTGGCATAAACTAAGGTTTCCTCCTCTTTTAATTTTTCTCTTCAATGAAGACTTTTTCGCCTTCTCGCACCCAGCCCAATTTTTCTCGAGCCATACGCTCAATATAACTCTCAGACTGAGTATATTCTATTTGACGCTCTAGATCGCTGTTTTCTTCTCTAACTTGCTCTATCTGAGTTTCTAATTTGCATGTTTCCTTATTTTGTTCCCTAAGTATGAATTCTTGTTTTACAAAAATAGTTGCAAGATAGACAAAGATAAACAACATCACAACAACTTTTATTCTAGGTTTTATTACATAGCGCTTTTTATTCATTCCCTTCCCCTCTTTATATTTCCCATTGACACTTTTAGAAGTTCTCAGGTACCTACTAATCTAGTTAAGTATATTTCATATACCCATCCAAGGGTCAATGAGTATAATACAACTAAATGGTACCATTAACCTGAAAATAAGTAGCTTATAATATATGCTAGTAACTATAATATATACTATAAAATCATATATTACAAGACCTACTTATTAAGATAATTCTACATATATGATAAAAATCCTCCTTTTACGAATTTTTTTCCTTTTATAGCTCATCTTTTATCTTTTCTCTATTTAATCTTCTTTCTATATTTTTTTTACATTCTTTCCACATTCGCTTTGGCTTTTCTATTAAATCTATAATCCATTGAAAGGGATAGGTAAGACATTTTATTATTTTTCTGTATAATCGTATAATTCCTCTACCAAATACCGTAAGAAAATGCCTTATATATCTACTTACTGTCAAAATATAAAGCGCCCAACCAATGGCAAGTCCTACAATGCTATATACTCTGATCTCACCACTACTAACATAAAAAAATCCCACTATAGACAGCATAGTCACTATAATCCAAAAAAATATATCCATTATCATAGTAACTGATTTTGACAGCTCAACTAGAATATGTATCACTCTATATACATCATATATAATCCCTATAATTATACCCATATATACCGCTGATAAAAAAATATAGGCCTGGTTCGACGTAGACATCAACATCTTATATGCCCCCTATTTAAAGAGTCGTCCCCAAATTCCAGTCCCCCTATCACTGAATCCATCACTATACTCAAGAGCTATTACCTCGCCTTCTACGATCAAATGCCCCTCTTCTAAATTTAGTTTGTTTATATGCAAACCTTCACCATGTAATGTTATAAAACCCATATCGGTTGCAAGTAATACCATGGTTTCATCAAAACTATCTACGTCAGCAACACCTGTTATAGTAACTTTAGTACGATTTTCCATGACAACACTATGACTGCGATTTCTTACAACATTCTTATTGTCCATATCCCTCACCATTCCACCTATACACCCCTTCTAAATAAATCGCCTTACTTGATAATATATGCCCATATATAAATAAGTATGTGCAAAATACTTCCAGTATTATCGATAATACTGGAAGTATTTTTAATCCCACATATTGGTTATTTTTATTCCCTTAAAATAATGGGTGAGGATCTCCGCTGCACTTTTCCCATCCTCTGCCATAGAATAAGCTCCCCACTGGGACATTCCCACACCATGTCCATAGCCTCTCCCCTTAATAGTTAGGGTTTCGTCCTTATATTCTATACTATCTAGAAGGGTAGATTTCATTACCTTGCTATCAAGAGCTACCCTAAAATCCGGAGCTGATATCTCTATATCATCAAATTTCAATGTAACAGCCCTACCAGAAGGACCCTTTTTCCCAATAGTTACTTTTTTAAATTTTTCTATGCCGCTTCCCATCTTATTTAATGCCTCAATAACCTTATCCTTTGGAAAAGAAGCTGTCCATTTTCTCTCATCTGCAGGTACTTCATCACCTGTATCTGGAGATTTGACGCTAACTATGTAGGGTGGATTCTCTTCTTTATAGTTTAATCCTTCTTTAGAATCTGCCGTTATACCCCCTGCATTTGAATGAAACCATGTTTTTGTAAATTCTCCATTATAAGTAAGTATTTGCCCCCTTGTTTCATCCACAACTTTATTGATTGTATCATTTATTTCTTCTCTGTTCCAAGCCTGTGCCTCTTCAATATCGGTAGATATATGGGCATCTGAATTATGTTTTGAATGTCCCTTTGTCGATATGAAATCAAGTACAAATGTACGCGCTATTATAGCCTGGGCCTTTATAGCTTCAACAGGCCAATCATTTTTTATCTCACCTGCTACCACACCTTTTACATAATCTTCAAAGTCCATCTCCTCAACTTTACCTGTATCATGCATATATACCTTTAATTTGGGCTCCACTCCTTCTTGAGCTTGGAGCTGTTTGGGAAGTGCAGGTCGTTTTGTCTCTTCTGACAGTTTTTCTTTCTGTGAAGGGGGTTTTTCCTCTTCAGATTCCTTTCTTTGGACACACGATGAGAATAGAAAAAGAAAAACAGTTAGTACCAATAGATATGACACGCCTCTTTTAAAATTCATAGAATTCCTCCCATTTTTATTCTTGATACATAGTATTTACAAAAAATAAAACTAAAATTCAATTATAATAATTGAATTTTAGTTTTATGTGTAATAATCTATAAAATATAATCTTCCCTAAAACTCTATCAAGAAAGCTCCCTGTACATATTACCTGCATCCTTCTTTAAGGCATGTTCCGATATATCCAACACTTCATATCTTTTTATATTATCTCCTAATCTAATTTCTATCACATCTCCCACATCCACATTCGCCGATGGCTTTGCCACCTTTCCATTTAAAAACACTCTACCTTGTGTACATACCTCATTTGCAAGGGTACGCCTCTTTATAATGCGAGATACTTTTAAGTATTTATCTAAACGCACAATATCCCCCCTTTTAGTTTTATCTAGACTTTCAATCCCAAAAATATAAAAACCGGGTGATATGCCCGGCCTTTATTTTATACACAACTATTGAACAGCATCTTTCAAAGCTTTACCAGCTCTGAATACTGGAGCCTTAGAAGCAGGAATTATAATTTCCTCCCTTGTTTGAGGATTTCTGCCCTTTCGCTCTGCCCTCTGACGTACCTCAAATGTACCAAAGCCCACAAGCTGCACCCTTTCTCCATCTGCAAGAGCCTCCGTTACCGATTCGATGAAAGCATTTAATGCTTTTTCTGCATCTTTTTTTGTAAGTTCACTTTTCTCTGCTATAGCAGCTACTAATTCCGATTTATTCACTTTTTGTAACCTCCTCTTTATTAAAAATTGACACTAATAGCATATTCGCTATATCTACTAAAATTCCTCCTTTTTAGACAGGAATTTTAAAATTTTTTCCTATTGTAGAATATTAGTTATATGTTTACCATATATTACATGTTTTATACATATCAACCCTTAGGAAATAGCTCTTTTGCACTATTCCAAAGTTTGTCCATCTCTTCCAAGGACATATCTTCTATAGATATATCGGCATTATCTTCGATATACTTAAATCTATTTATAAATTTTTCTATAGTAGATGTAAGGGCAAGCTCAGGTTCTATTTTTAGAAATCTTGCCACATTCACAGTTGCAAACAGCACATCCCCAAGTTCATCAGTTATTCTGTCTATATCATCAGTTAAATATACCTCTTTTAGCTCGCATATCTCCTCTTCCAACTTCTTAAATGTGTCATCCACTTTATCCCAATCAAAACCAACTAATGCAGCCTTTTTTTGTACTTTATATGCACGCATTAAAGCTGGTAAATTAGAAGGTATGTCCTGTAATACCTGAGTATAAGTCGTAAGCCCCTTCTCTTCTTTCTTTATATTTTCCCAATTTTTAATTACTTCTTCCTGTCCATCAACTACTGCATCACCAAATATATGGGGATGCCTGTGAATCATCTTTTTACATACACCTGACATTACATCATATATATCAAACTGTCCATGTTCCTTGCCTATCTGAGCATGGAATACAACCTGAAACAATACATCCCCAAGTTCTTCTATGAGCTTGTCTACATCTTTTTTATCTATGGCATCTAAAACTTCATATGTCTCTTCAATGAGGCATTTTTTTAGACTCTGGTGGGTCTGCTCCCTATCCCATGGACAGCCATCCTTTGAACGAAGTAAGGCTACTATCTCTTCTAGGTATTTAAAATCATACGAATCCACCTCATACATGGATAGTGAAGGAATATATAGACAAGTTGTATGATCGTATACATCTTGTCTGTCAAGTTCATAGAGTCCTATAGATATATAGTCCACTGAATCATCTATAAGATATACCTCAAGGTCTGGGGGATAAAACCTCAAAAGCTTTAGTTTTGTCTCGGCTGCCACTATGGGACTCCATATATCTGTAATTACTGTAGGTAATCTAGTGTCTATGTAGTAATGAACTAGCGCCGGCGCTGCAATTATCTTTAGCCCATCCATAGCACTTATCTTTACCTTTGATAGGACCCAATTACTCCGTCCTATCCCTGGAACTATCTCTATACAAAGCTGCCTTCTATCTACCTCTCTCAACAGTTCCCTGGATAGACGTTCGCCCACCATAGGGTCTCCAGGTAGAGCGAGTACCACATTGCCTTGCTCTAACCTTTCAATTACGTATTCTACCATACTTTCATATACTTGGTCAAAGTCTTTTTTTATATTGTAAAATTTATCTAAACTTTCGAATACTATTCCCTGTTCTTTGAGGTATGGTATGGCGCCATGTTCCATAGTTCTAGTTATTACTATATCGCCTCTTTTTAATACCTCGATAGCTCCTAAAGTTAAGTATCGTTCATCTCCTGGTCCTAAACCTACAATAGTAAGTGTGTTTTTCATATTCTCACCTTCTCATAGATTCAATATCAATCCTTTAAAAGTCCTACCTTGTCTAGTGCCCTTACCAATTTATCCCCCTTAGGCATAAGCTCTAAATCCGTTCTTCTTACCATTCCAGTCGCAAATACCATAATAATATATATAATTACCCCTACTACTATAGACAAAAGAGTTGATTTAATGTTACTTCCCAAAATATTAAATGAATAGCCATAAGTCATAGATACACATATACCCATGACACCTGTGGCAATCGCTGGTTTCAATATAAAATCAACTATACTAAAATCTACTCTAGCATATCGTATAACAGCTGCAAAGTCCAATATTGCCGCTATTCCATAACAAACTACTGTACCTATTGCCGCACCCCTTACATTTATCTCTGGAATTCCTACCAATACAATTGTCAAAATTATCTTGAATATGGCACCTGTAGCAAGATTTTTTACAGGTACTATAACCTTATCTACCCCTTGAAGTATTGCTGTAAGTGTCTGTATAAGTGTCAAAAATATGACGCCTACTGCCAATATAGAGAGTAATTCTCCCGTGGCAACAGCCTTTGCCTTATCCATATTTCTATATAAAAATTCAATTATTGGAGTCGATAATACTGCCATACCCATGGCTGCTGGCATACCTATAAATAAAGTAAGTTTAATTCCTACACTGGAGCGATTTCTTATTTCTTTCCAATCCTTACTCGCATAGGATTCAGATATAGCAGGAACTAGACTCATTGCCAATGCAACTGTAAATATTGTAGGAAAACTTATAATGGGATTTGCGCCCCCTGTAAGCATACCATAAAGACTCGTAGCCTGAGATTTTGTATACCCTACTGCCTTTAATCTATTTATCACTATAACCGAGTCAGCAAGATTTACAATGGGCATTATAGAAGCTCCTATTGTCACAGGAATAGCTATATTTAAAATTTTCCTTATAAGACTGCGTTCACTCTCATAGTATTTAGGTTTTGGTGAACGTCGAATCTTATCAAATAGTACTTCTCGATTCCTCTTGAACATTCCCATAAGTAGAGCTAGAGCTGCTACTTCACTTAATGTTACACCTAATAGTGCCCCAGCAGCACCATATTCTGGTCCCTTATCAATCCAGGCAGATGCAAATACAAGTCCCATTATGAGCTTGCCAAATTGCTCTACAATCTGTGAAAGGGCTGTAGGTGTCATAAACTGTAAGCCTTGGAAATAGCCCCTATATGCCGACATCAACGATACAAAGAATAGAGCAGGAGCAATTGCCATAAGTGCATATACACTACTTTCGTTACTCTGTAATTTTGCAAATAAAGGACTAAATACAAGAAGTATAAGAGACGTTACAATACCTATTGTAAACAAAAGTTTAAACGAAGTCCTAAATATCTTATAGGCACCTCTTTGATCTCCCAAAGTCACCATTTCTGACACCAACTTAGATATGGCAGTAGGAATACCTGCAGTGGATATAACCAACAAAAATGCATATATGGGATAAGCTAACTGATATATACCCATCCCCTCTGTATCTATAATATTCATAAGAGGTATACGAAACAGGGCACCTATGAGTTTAGCTAACAATCCAGCTACTGCAAGTATTGCTGCTCCCTTGACAAACGATTTTTTACCCATCTCAGTCCTCCTGAAAAATCATTATATCATATTATATCACTAAACCAATATATAAAGAATACAAAAACCAAAAAGACACCGTACATAGCGGTGTCTTTTTGGTTTTTAGTTAAATCATTATTCTAATTGTCTTGCCAAAAAACTTGCTGTTGTCTCAGCTACTTTTATTTCCGTATCACCCATTACAACATCAGGTTCTCTAGAAAGAAGTATAACAGCTCCAACCACGTCTCCCATATTATTGATCGGTGCTATAACCTGAGCCGTATATTTAGATGGGGTATCTTCACCTTCTACAAGGGGATATAGCTCCCCATCCTCACTACTATTCACCACGACTGTGTCCTTTTCATGGATTATCTCCTCTAACTCAGGACTTATTCGCTTCTCCATAAACTCTTTTTTTACCGTTCCGCTCACAGCTACAAATGTATCTTTATCGCAAATACAAGCAATATGTTTTAAATTACGATTGAGCGCTTCAGTATAATCTTGGGCAAAACTGCCCAGTTCATATATAGGCGAATATTTTTTGAGTATTACTACACCGTCCTTGTCTGTAAATATTTCTAGAGGGTCACCTTCCCTTATGCGCATTGTACGCCTTATTTCTTTTGGTATTACAACCCTACCTAGGTCATCAATTCTTCTTACTATTCCTGTTGCTTTCAATCGCGTCCCTCCTTTATCTTATATACATAGAAAACCAGCCTTACATTTATATTATCTTACTGTTAACTGGTTTTTATGCGTTCAAATGGTAAAAAACTCTTTTTATTTACCACCTCAAAAGAAGGGACAAAATTACAAGATTATAATCGCTTCTCGTATTTTTTTATATTTGCCTCTTCTTGCCAATCTTCCACCAAGCTTGTCCATCTTTCATTCTTCTTTTCATCCTCAACTACAATCTTGAGCATATCCTTCGTCTCATCTATAGTAAAAGTCTTCTCTGGGAGTATTTCGTATAGTTTTATTATATGATATCCAAAATCGCTAGCAACAAGATCAGATATATCTCCCTCTTTTTTTAGATTAAATGCTGCCTCTTTAAAAGACTCTACAAAATTGGAATTTTCATTTAAGACATATCCCTCATCTATATCCATACCCAGATCATCGCTATATTCCTCTATAAGATTTTCAAAATCCTCTCCTGACTTTACCTTTGCAAGAACATTATTAGCTTTGGGTTCTAATTCAGCTAACCTTTCTTGAAGAAATTTATCTGCTGCTTCTTCATCCCCACTATACAGTAAAGTCTCATATTCACTTTGATCCGAATCTGAAAGTCCTATTAATATGTGTTTTACCCTTATATACCCTTCTGGCCTATAGAGTTGAACTGGTGCCATATCTATAGATTCTGGATTCTCTTTTTGTTCCTTTAATTTCTCATCATAATACTTTTGTATATCTTCATCTGTTACCTCAATATCCTTCAACATCTCATCCATGAATCGATTTATCTGCTCATATTTAGCTTCTCTTTCCCAGAACTCTTCTTCTGTAATTCCAATTTGCTGTATATATTCACTTAACTGTTCTTCTAACTGCTCTTCTGCAAGTTTTTTTATGTCTTTATCTTTGTTATCTTCATCAAGTTTTAAGCTTTCCTCTATATATTCTAACATCTGATTGCGAACTTCTGTCTTTATTTCATCATCTACTTCAAATCCCGCTGCAACAGCCTTGTTATATATAACATTTTCCTTTATAAGTGAATCTAGCACTACTTCTTTTATCTGTTTTATGGTATCTTCATATTCAGAGTTCTCTTCCACTTCGTCTGTGATTCCATAAATCGATTTATACTGTTCATATAAATCCAAAAAATCTCCCTTTAATATTTCATTATCATCTACTTTAGCAACTACCCGCTGTCTGTCTTTTTCAGGATCTATCTTAACCACATCACATCCCACTACAGATATGAAAAGGGATATAGTACATATTATTAAAACGATCCTCTTTGTCATGTTCATACTAAAAATCAATCCTTTCCTAATGATTAAATCTCATAATCCTATTATATATAGAATCTATCCTTGTTGCAATTGTAAAATTCTTTCTAAAATTTCTTTTATAAGTTCCAGTATAACATTAGAATTCATATTATCCATCCTCAAAGTAAATATGGGTGTGGGATAACTTCTATATTCAAGTACCTTTCTATACTCATTTAATATTATCATAATAGTCTTAGAGGATAGTTTCATACCCTCCACTATTTTGAATATTACAGCTTTGTTTCGCTCTGATATCTCCCCTATACCTATTCTCTTGGCAAGGGCTCTTATATAAGAAATATCTATTAATGATTGAACTTCCCTTGGCATATCTCCAAATCGATCTATGAGTTCATCCTCCACATTAAACTTATCTTCACTATTCTCTATAGCTGCTATCTTCTTATAAAATTCTATCTTATGTGCTTCATGGGGTATATAGGAATTATCTATATATGCATCTACCTTTATATCTATAGTAGGCTCAATATCTGGTTTTGGCTGCTGCCCCTTAGCAGTCGCAATGGCTTCATTTAAAAGCTTACAATAAAGATCATAACCCACCGCTGCCATATGGCCGTGCTGTTCTGGTCCTAATAGATTACCAGTACCGCGTATTTCAAGATCTCTCATGGCAATTTTAAATCCTGCACCAAACTCTGTAAACTCTCGTATAGTCTTGAGTCGCTTTTCTGCTACCTCTGACAAAACCTTATCCCTTTGATAAGTAAGATATGCATACGCTCTGCGATTAGAGCGTCCTACCCTGCCTCTAAGCTGATAGAGTTGAGATAGACCAAAATGATCTGCATCGTATACTATTACAGTATTTACATTTGGTATATCAAGTCCACTTTCTATTATAGTAGAACATAAAAGCACATCATATTTGCCCTCATAAAAATCTATCATAACCTTCTCTAATCTGCGTTCTCCCATCTGGCCATGGGCAACCCCAATACTCACATCTGGCATAATTCTTGACAGCTCACCTGCCATCCAATCAATATGCTTCACCTTATTATATACAAAATATACTTGGCCTCCCCTTCCTACCTCTCGCATCACTACTTCTTTTACAAGGGCAGGGGTATACTCAACCACATATGTCTCCACCGGATATCGTTCTTCTGGCGGAGTTTCAATTATACTTATATCCCGTATACCCACAAGTGACATGTGCAAGGTTCGAGGAATAGGAGTAGCAGTCAATGTAAGAACATCTACATCCCTCTTTATATTCTTTATAGTTTCTTTATGATCAACTCCAAAACGCTGTTCTTCATCTATTATGAGAAGTCCCAAATCTTTGAACTTTACATCTTTACTCAATAACCTATGCGTACCTATTACAATATCCACATTGCCTGTACGAATATTATCAATTATATTCTTCTGCTCAGTAGGTGTCCTAAACCGGCTTAATACATCCACTACAAAGGGAAAATCCTCGAATCTTTGAGAAAATGTCCCATAATGTTGCTGGGCAAGTATCGTTGTAGGCGTAAGCACTGCTACCTGCTTACCATCCATCACAGCCTTAAAAGCCGCCCGTATTGCAACTTCTGTCTTCCCATATCCCACATCTCCACATAATAGTCTGTCCATAACTTTATCTGATTCCATATCTGCTTTTACTTCTTCTATTGCCTGTAGTTGATCTTCTGTCTCTACATGAGGAAACATATCTTCAAATTGTCTTTGCCAATCAGTATCAGGGGAAAATTTAAATCCCTTCATTTTTTGCCGCGCTGCATATAACTCTACAAGACTATACGCAAGCTCTTTTACAGATTCTCTTGCCTTGGCCTTCGTCTTTTGCCAATCACTGCTTCCCAATTTAGATATTCTAGGTTTGCCATCGCCCATACCAATATAAGGTTGAATATTATCCACCTGATCAGTAGGAACATATAACGTATCAGAACCAGAATATTGTATGTTTAAATAATCTCTCTTCTGTCCACCTACTGTGAGTTTTTCTATACCTAAATATCTACCTATCCCATGATTTTCATGAACCACATAGTCACCAATTTTTAGATCCGTAAATGGATCTATGCTCTGTCTCCTTCGCCTTATCTTTCTCTTCTTTTTAGAAAATCCATATACTTCCCTATCACTTATCAATACAAATTTTCCATCTACATATTCAAATCCCTTACTGATACTACCAGGCACCGCCACTATCTGTCCAGGCAACAGCTCTCCTTCCATATCATCCCACAAAAGTAATTCTTCTCCCTTTTCTGAAAGGGCTGAGCTAATACCGCGTCCTCTAGATTTAGTACCTGTTAAAAGTATGATGCTATATCCCTTAGACTTCCAAAAATTGATGTCAGAGACTAGCATGTCTAGTTTTCCTTGATATGAAGGTAGAGAACGAGCCGATAGATTATATACCACCTTAGCTCTAAAATGATCATCTAATCTAGGCAAACCCCTGAGCACAACCTTTTTTGAGTTATCCATAATTTCCAAAAATTGCTCATATGGCAAAAATACCTCTAATTGGTGGGGTAATACCTCGCCTTGCTCTAGTCCATGCTTAAATCTTTCATTAAACTCAAATATCCATATGTCATATCCTTCTTCTATACGATGGGGCTCATCAAAAAATACTGCACCATCTAAATAGTCAAGTATTGTAGCAGGCTCTGAATAAATATATGAAAAAAACATCTCGATGTAATCATCTATTATATGGTTTTTTAGCTTTTCTATGGCCTCTTGAGTCTTTTTTATTATATTGTCTTTAACGCTAAGGGATAATCCATCATTCTCCTCTAAGTATTCATCCAAAGCATTCTCTAATCGATATATTATTCCAGGTACGTCCTCAGAAGATATTATAAACTCCCTACATGGAGATATGGTTACACTATCCACCTTTTCAGTCGACAATTGTGATATGGGATCAAACTTTCGAATTGAGTCTATCTCTATATCAAAAAATTCTAATCTAAAGGGGGTATCATAAGTGAGGAGGAATATATCTATTATACCTCCCCTTTGACTAAATTGCCCTGGACCCTCCACCTCACCTACTCGTTCATATCCCATAGATATAAGTTTTTGTGTCAGTTCATGAAGGGATATTGTATCACCTATCTTTAAAGTAAAGACAGAGTTTTTGTATATTTTAGGTGGAATAGTATAAAAAAGTATGGCCTCTACTGAAGCCACTATTATAACTCCCTCTCCAGCTATAAGTTTGTTAAGTGCTCCTAGACGAAATGCATCTATCTCTTTACTTCGAGCAACTATATTATAATAAGAAACATCCTTTGCTGGAAAATATGCCACTTTATCTCCTAAAAAAAGTTTCAAATCTTCATATATCTGCCTGGCTTGGGTATCATTGTAAGTAATAAATAGATGATTAGATTTAATGGGGTATAGTATACTAGATACTATGTGGGCTTTCTGTGCATCAGATAAGCCCACTATCTCCATATCTCCTATTTTTTTTTCAAATGATGATTTTAATCTTGTAAAGTCACGCCAGTTTTCCATAGGCTGAAGCCATATCGGAACCATCCATATTCATCCTCCATTGTACTCATTCATAGCATATGATATCCCCTCTGTGATTATTAACTTAGCACCTTCTGCAGCATCTTGAATAGACTTAGCCATGTATGGAGCCTCCTGACTGCTAAATGGTGATAATACATATGATACCAGATCGACATGCTCTGGTGGCTTACCTATGCCAACGCGAATACGGGGAAAATTCTCGCTATTTAGATGATATATTATCGACTGCATTCCTTTGTGAGAACCTCCACTACCTGAGCGCCTAATCCTTATCCGACCAATATCTATATCTATATCATCGTATATTATAATTATATGTGAGTCCTTTAATTTATAGAAGTTTTTGATGGCAAGTACGCTTTCACCACTTAAATTCATAAAAGTTTGGGGCTTTGCAAGTATTACCTTTTCGTCTCCTATTCGCCCTTCACCTACTAATGCCTTATGCTTTAACTTCTCTACCTTTATATTGAGATCATCAGCTAATTTATCAATTACCATAAAACCTGTATTATGTCTAGTGTCAATATACTTATCACCTGGATTGCCTAATCCTATAATAGCAAACATAAATTCCTCCCCTATTATTCAAATAATACACTAACTGGCAGTCCCTCATATATCCTATCTATAGCTTCGGCGAATAACGGAGCAACTGACAAAACTTCTATCTTATCTATTTGTTTCTCCGGTGTCAAAGGTATTGTATCAGTTATTACAAGTTTCTCTATAGGTGAACTTGCAATCCGCTCAATTGCAGGTCCAGATAATACACCATGTGTACAACATGCATATATCTCTTTCGCACCCTTTTCAATGAGGGCACTTGCTCCTTGAGTTATGGTCCCTGCCGTATCTATAAGATCGTCTATAAGGATTGCCCTCTTACCTTCTACGTCTCCTATTATATTCATTACTTCTGCAACATTTGCCTTAGGCCGTCTCTTATCAATTATGGCAAGGGGTGCGTTTAACCTATGGGCAAAACTTCTTGCCCTAGTGACACTGCCTAAATCAGGTGATACAACCACTAAGTCATCTCCTTCAAAACCTTTTTCAATAAAATATTGGGCAAGTATTGGGACTCCACGCAAGTGATCAACTGGTATGTCAAAGAAACCTTGAATTTGGGCTGCATGTAAATCCATGGTAAGTACTCTGTCTGCGCCGGCGCTTGTTATAAGATCTGCCACTAATTTGGCAGTAATGGGATCCCTTGCCTTTGTCTTCCTATCCTGTCTTGCATATCCATAATATGGAATTACAGCAGTTATCCTTGCAGCTGATGCCCTCTTAAATGCATCTATCATAATCAAGAGTTCCATAAGGTTATCATTTACTGGTGAACATGTAGATTGAACCACAAATACATCCGATCCCCGTACCGTTTCATATATATTTACCGATATCTCTCCATCACTAAAGGTTGTTACTAGGGAGTTCCCTAGAGGTACACCTATATGTTTTGCAATATTACTAGCCAAATCCTTATTTGAATTAGCTGTAAATATCTTAAGGCCTGTTCCGTGAATTGTCATCTCTCCGTTCTCCTCCTAAACATATATTAATCTTTATTAATCTTTTTCCTGCGCCTTCTTTTCTCTTCGCTTAGAAACCCAGCCTTCTTTATTGATCTGTTTAGATCTAGCTATTGCCAATGCATCCTCAGGTACATATTCAGTTATAGTTGATCCTGCCGCTATAAACGTGTTGTCGTCAACCGTAACTGGAGCTATAAGATTAACATTACATCCTATAAATGCATTATCCCCCACATTAGTTCTATGCTTTACATAGCCATCATAATTTACAAATATGACGCCTCCTCCCACATTTACATTTTGTCCAATGGTGGCATCACCTACATATGAGAGATGGGAAATTTTAGTGCCGGCGCCTATTTGGGAATTCTTTATCTCCACAAAATCGCCTATCTTTACATTATCACCTATAGCACTACCAGGTCTTACATAGGCAAACGGACCAATATTAGTACCATCTCCCACAGTACTCTCAAGTATGACAGAAGATTCAACCGTCACCTCATCACCTATTGTTGAATCATATATCCTGTTATTTGAATACAGTATACAACTCTTTCCAATGCTAGTATTCCCCTCAAGAACATTACCTGGATATATTATAGTGTCCTGACCTATATTGACAGTCGGAGATATATAAGTGGTTTGGGGATCTATAATTGTAACCCCATTTTCCATATGATATTCATTTATACGATTACGCATTATACTATCTGCATCACTTAACTGTTTCCTCGTATTTACACCTAATATCTCAGTATAATCATCTAAACAATATATTCCTATACTTTCTCCCCTATTTTTAAGTATTGAAAGGACATCTGTAAGATAATATTCCCCCTGCGCATTATCGGAAGAAAGACTACCTAAGCTTGAAAGTAAACTATCTATGCGAAAACAATACATGGATGCATTTATCTCATTTATTCTCCTTTCAGCCTGTGTAGCATCCCTATGTTCTACAATCCTATCAAAATCTCCATTAGCAGTACGAATAATTCTACCATAACCAGTGGCGTCATCTACTTTTGCAGATAGGGCAACTGCACTATAATTACCGTCTTTGGTATATTCTACCATGGATTTTAACGTCTCTCCCCTTACTAAGGGTGTATCACCTGCAAGAATCACCACATAACCTTCTTTTCCTTCTATATAGGGAGCTGCCATCTTAACAGCGTGTCCCGTACCTAGACGTTCTTCTTGTTTTACATATAACGCCCTATCTCCTATATGTGCTACCACTTCATCGCTTCCATGCCCTATTACTAAAATTGGTAAGTTATCAGACACAACACTAGCTCCTTCTAGTACATAGTCTATCATGGGACGACCACATACCCTGTGCAACACCTTGGGCAGCTGACTTTTCATTCTAGTTCCCTCTCCCGCTGCCATTATTATAACATATACATCATTGCTCAACATGCTCACCTCCACATACAACAAGATTCTTAAATATATTATATAATATCGTATTATCAAAAAACAAATAATGCCCCAAAAAATAAGCCTTAAAGGAGAGGTCATCTCCTTTAAAGCCTATTCTTCCTCCATATTATTATACTCCTCTAAAATCAATGTCTGAATCTTATTACGAGTATCTGAGTTTATGGGATGGGCTATATCCCTATATTCTCCACTTGGAGTCTTCCTACTAGGCATGGCAATAAACATCCCATTTTGACCTTCGATTACCTTTATATCATGCACAACAAATTCATCATCAAAGGTAACAGAAGCAACCGCCCTCATCTTCCCATCGCTATTTATCCTTCTAATTCGAATGTCAGTTATATCCATCTAGCTCACCACCTTCCAGTTGAAAACATTATGACATATATTAATTCGCCAAATTTACCTATAGTCCTTCTTACCTATTCAAATTTCTCTTTTTTTTAACATATTAAAAAAATTTAAAATCATAATGTGTCTAACCAGCCAGCTGGTTCTATTATAATTTCACCTGTCATTTCATCTACTTCTCTTAATACCATTATTGACTTATAGTCCCTAACCATCTTAATAGCAGGAGAATATGTGGAAACCACAACGCCAATCCCTGCAACATCTATATTAAACTCCCTAAGCAATTCACAAAGCCCCTTTGCCGTTCCACCACCCTTCATAAAATCATCGACTATAAGCCCACATTGTCCTTCTTTTACTGCCCTTCTAGCCAAGGACATGGTTTGTATACGTTTAGATGATGCCGATATATAATTTATAGTAACCACTGGTCCTTCTGTGGCCTTGCTGTCCCGTCTTGCTATAACCATGGGGCAATCTAACGCTTCAGCTGTAGCCATTGCCACTGGTATCCCCTTTGTCTCTACCGTTATTACAAAGTCAGGATGAGTAGATCTAAACGCCCAAGCCAATATTTCACCAAATTTTTTTACTGTACTTGGTGTGTATAATATATCACTCATATACACAAAACCCCCCGGTAATATTCTTCCCGGTTCTGACAATATATTGCATATATCTTTTATAAAAGGAATCACTTTGTCTAAGTTGGGCTTTGGAATAAATTTGACTCCACCTGCCGCTCCTGTTATCGTCTCAATTTTACCAAGGGAAAACTTGTCCATTATATCCCTTATAATCACAATATCCTCACTTATAGTAGATTTTGAAACAGAAAAAAGTTTACTAAACTCATTTAAATTAAATATATGATTAGGTCTATCTGTAAGTATCCTAATCATTGCCCCAATCCGTTCATTCCGCTTTATCTTTCCCATACTATTACTCCTTTAAAGGATAAAATTACTTTATATCGATGTAATTTAGTATATCACAATTTCAGCTAGGATTTAATAAAATCCGAATGTTTTTTTAAAATATAATAAAATCATCATGTATGAACAAACTGTCTATGAATAAAATAAATGTAAAAATAAAATTATTTGCCTCCGTAAACTAATATATCTCAGTTGTACAGTTGAATATTTATATTATATAATATCATTCAGTGAATATCGACAATAGCAAAAGGAGAATATTATGAAGAAAGTACTAGGTTGTCTAAGACGTGCAATAGAAGATTTTGATATGATCCAAGATGGAGATAAAATAGCAGTAGGGGTATCAGGAGGTAAGGATAGTCTAATGCTTTTAAATGCCCTTAATCTCTATAGATATTTTTCCCCTGTTGAATTTGAACTCTATGGAATAATGCTAACTTTAGGATTTGACAACATAGATACATCAAATATTGAAAAGTTCTGTGCCGAAATAAATGTTCCACTTATAATAAAGCATACCCTTATAGGTAAAATAGTATTCGAAGAGCGACAAGAAAAAAATCCTTGCTCCCTATGTGCACGAATGCGTAGAGGTGCACTCCACAATGCTGCCATTGAAATAGGATGTGAAAAGGTAGCACTTGGCCATCATAGAGAGGATGTAATAGAAACATTTTTCCTCAGCTTATTCTATGAAGGCCGTATAAATACATTTTCACCTGTCACATACCTGGATAGAAAAAACATAACACTCATAAGACCTCTCATATATACTCCCGAATCTGAAATCAAGGCGGCTGCAAAGAGGATAAACCTTCCCATACTTCAAAATCCCTGTCCTGCTAGTGGCAAAACTAAAAGACAGGAAATGAAAGAACTCATGGATTATATAACTAACATAATTCCCAATGCTAGAGAGCAGGTGCTCACCGCCCTTATAAATAAAGAACAGTATAATCTATGGAATTAATTTAATCCTTACGTTCTACATCCGTTAAAGCAAATAATATCTCTCCCTCTGCTACAACCTCTCCTTCCACAGTAGCACAAACATGTCCCTTCCCTATAGTCCCCCTAAGCTTTATAATATCTGCCTCAAGACGAAGCTGATCGCCGGGGAGTACCTGCTTTCTAAATCTAAATTTATCCATACCTGCAAATACAGGTAGCTTATCTCTATATTCATCACAACTAAGTACAGCCACTGCCCCTAGTTGAGCTAGTGCCTCTGCTATGAGTACACCAGGCATAACAGGATAGCCCGGAAAATGTCCTTGAAAAAAAGGTTCGTTCATTGTTACATTTTTTATTCCAACTGCTCTTTTACCCGCCTCCAATTCGATGACTCTATCTACTAATAAAAATGGGTACCTGTGTGGCAATATATCCATTATCTCTTTTATATTCATATTTTCCTCCTTGTATAATTAGTATTGTATTAATCAGTGAATGAAATCACTGTCAAACCTGCAAATTTAATATTTAACTATATCAAATAGTGGAAAAGGACTTTGATTCAAGGCCTTCCATCGTCATGGAATCTACTGGGCACTATCACAAAATCCTTTTCCATTTACTTTATAAGTTTGGATTTGAGGTCTCTATCATAAACCCATCCAAATTTATTCTATCAAAAATATTGGAATAAAGAAAGTAAAAAATGATAAAATTGATGCCCAAAAAATTGCTCTTCTCTATAGATTTCATGAATTAGAGGCTACCAATATGCTAAACGAGGATATTGAATGCCTAAATAGATTTTTATAAGAGAAAGTCACAGAGCAAACCTAAAAAAGTAGCTTTAGGAGCAAGTTATGCATAAACTGGTTTATATCATCTTTGCTGTTCTTAGGGATAGAAAGCCTTTTGAACTACGTACTCCCGAAGAACATGCTAAGATGCTTACAAGAAAGCATACTGCAGCTTAGCATTACTTGTATTTGATATTTAGTTTTCAAGGTTCAGTTAGTCTTTTGACCAGCTATTTTTAATCAACGTCTCTTAGGTGGTCTCATTGCCATGGCATTTTTAAATTTTCTGCTGCAAGAAGCCCCTCAAGAAACTTTCAAATTTCTTTTATAAAACTACTTGACTTTAATTAACTAGTCTTAATGTTTATATAGTGATTACATTATAGCGTATTGACTATGCATAGGGAAGGCCTCTAGGAGAGGTCTTACTTTTTTGGTCCACACTAGTGCCCACAAAAATTATACACTAACCTTACGCCAAATCTTCATTTTGTACTTGTTACCCATTTTAAATGCTCATAAAGTCATAATGAGCAATCTCGCCTTCTTTAATGGGATTTAATGTTACATATTTAGGTAAGCTCCAATCTCTAGTATTCCTAAACCAACGTTCTGGATGTTGTCTTTTAGCTTCTTCATAGACCTTTATACGATTTTCCATGACCCTTTTATCTAGTCCATATTGTCTTTGATAAGGGGTTATGAAATTTATACCTCTATGTAGCTGAATAAAATTATACCATTTTACAAATCTTTGGACCCACTCCCTTGCCTCATCCAAGCTTGAGAATCCTTTAGAAGAATATTTAGGGCAATACTTCATTGTCTTAAAAAGGGATTCGAAGTATGTATTATCATTGCTGACTTTAGGTCTTGAAAAGGAGCTTTGAATCCCAAGTTCCTCTAAAGTAGCTAAGAAAGTGGCAGCCTTCATAGGACTTCCATTATCCGAATGTAATACTAGAGGTCTGCCTTGGATTTCTTGGGAGAGCACAGTCTTTTTAATGAGATGCTCAGCATACTCAGCCTTTTCAGTTTCCCAGACTCTGTAAGCCACTATAAATTGACTAAACATATCTATTATCAAATGTAGCTTGAAATGCTGGCCTTTAATAGCTGCATTTAGCCATGTAATATCCCATGTCCACACTTGATTAGGGGCTGTTGCTATATGGGTTGAAGGTTCTTTTTTTACTGGTGGCTTAGTTCTACCTCTATGCTTATTCATTGCTACTGCCATTATGCGATCCGAGTCGCTGATCATTCTTCCTCTTGGTCCCCCCAAATTGCATTTGCTTTTTTCCTCAATACTAATAATGCCGCTGTTTCAGCTAATGCTTTTTCCTTAAATCTCAACTCCTTTTCCAATTCTTTGTTTTTTTCTTTTTCTACTTTTAAGACTTCTTTTAGTTCTTTAGGGTTCTCTGTAATGCTTTTGTTAGCATTAATGCACTGAGTTATCCATTCCTTTAATTCGCTAATATAGATTCCGTTTTTTCTACAGTATTCTGCAAGTTCTGTTTCTGTATGTGTGGCCGTTTCCATAACGGCATAAAATTTATCCTCCGAAGTCCATTTATTTGTAGGTTTATTATATGAATTTTTCTTATTCTCATTGTCTTTTCGAATCCATTGATATATAGTAGTTCTAGTATATTTAGCTCCCTTGAAAGACTTGTAGGTGTATCATCTGTTGATAACTCCAGTCTTTTTAATACAGATGCCTTAAATTCTTTAGTATAGGTTCTCTTCCTATTATTTTTAGACATAATCATTCTCCTTAGGTTATTGTCGTAATTCCATTATACATTATTTTTCTATACGACAACTATCCTAACATATAAGGAGTCCACGTAGTCGAGATAAAACAAACTGATAATGTAGAAGAAGTTTATATCACAAATACCTTTACATCCCACGTAGTCGAGATAAAACCTATTCAATCATGTAATCTATAGCTATTAATTCACCCTTTACATCCCACGTAGTCGAGATAAAACTATACAGCTTTAGAGGGAATAAAAGCAGCAATAACAACTTTACATCCCACGTAGTCGAGATAAAACTATATAGATCGTGTCGCCCTCTTTAAGCTCATGAGCCTTTACATCCCACATAGTCGAGATAAAACTTTCACGGCTTCAGCCCATATTTGATCTACTTC
>CZCB01002440.1_pt2 | contig 55296 bp, 55 predicted proteins | sample 591991 | NCBI WGS metagenome assembly CZCB01 (sample SAMEA3556809, study PRJEB10932) | anaerobic digester metagenome
CCTCCAGCAGCGCTTTGGCAGCCAGCACCATCGCCGGCGTGCAGTAACCGCACTGGATCGCCCCGGTCTCAACAAAGGCCTGCTGAATGGGGTGCAGCCCCTTTGTTTTCTTCCAGCCCTGCTCCGGGTGAACGCCCACGCCTTCAATCGTTTCCAGTTGATGACCATCCGCCTGAGCGGCCAGCATCGCGCAGGAGTTCACCGGACGGCCGTCCAGGAGCACGGTACAGGCACCGCACTCACCGTTCTTGCAGCCGCCATACTTCAGCCCCAGATATCCTTCCCGGCGCAGGACGGCCAGCAGCGTGTCCGCCGGAGATATTTCAAAATCCTGCGATACCCCGTTGATCTGGACGGATATTCTCATCTGGACTACTCCTCTCCTGCCTGCATGAAGCGTCGAAGGATGGCGCTGGCAGCGCTCTTCCGGTATTCAGCGCTGGCCCAGGCATCACTGGCCTCCGCCAGGGTCGATTCTGCCGCCTTGATTGCCTCTTCCAGCACGGCTCCCTGATAAGCCAGCCGGGTGTTTTCACCCCAGCCGCCGAGCACCAGCCGCTGCTCCCCGGGCAGCCAGACAGCCAGTGCCACCGTCAGAACCCCGGGCAGCCAGACAGCCAGTGCCACCGTCAGAACCGGCCGGTCGGTAGGGGCGCGAGAAACCGTCTCCAGCCGCAGCCCGGCATTGACAGGCACTTCGATGCGGGTGATCAGCTTCTGCCTCTGCTGCTGGCGGGCGGGCAGCCATTCGTCGATGCCGGTTGATACGCCGTCAGCGAATACAATCCGGGCATTCAGCGCATGCAGCCCGGCCAGCAGCGGCGATCTTCCGTCCGCAGTGACCAGGAAGCCCGCCAGGGTCATCATTCGGCGCATATTTGCACCTCGCTCCTGGTAGAGGGCCTTGTACAGCACAACCGGCAGGCCTTCAAACTCATAAATGTCCTGCAGTTTTGCTGTAGCGCCGATCCGCGCCGTCATTCCGTCCATGGTGATTTCATCCAACCCGAGTGCCTGCAGGTCTACCACCGCCACATCACCAACCTTTGCCTGAGACAGATAGGTTCCCCCGCCAAGGGGGACCGTCTTCGGGTCGGTGCGCTGCAGCAGCCACAGGGCCTCCTCCATTGTCGCTGGCCGGTTGTATTCAACAATCATGCTGTGTCTCCTCTGCCCTTGCCAATCCGGCTTCCTCTGACATCTGACGTGATCGCTCCTGCTGGAACACGATTCCGTAATCCAGCAGCCGGTCTCCACCGGCGACTCAGGCTGGCTGCACTTCTCCGAAGGTCTGCAGCAGCAGCTCGACATTCCCGCCGACCGGGTAAAGGATCGGACAGGTGCAGCCGTTGTTGCGGTATTCCTGTACCTTCGCCCGGGCTTCATCCGGCGTGCCGGAGGCCGAGATGCGCAGGATCAATTCTTCAGGAACCAGGTGCTTGGCCCGCTGGATCTGTTCATGGGTGGCCGGCCAGCCCAGGATCGACTGAATCTCCGCAACCACATCCGGCGACACACCAGAAGCCTTGGCGATGTGCGGCTGCTGGGCCAGATACTGGGTAAGCAGCTCGCGGGTAGTGTCGATAGCCCTGTCGTGGTCCTCATCCACCGAGCAGACCACCAGCTGGGGCCGGTCGATATCTTCCAGTGTCTTGCCGGCCTTCTTCGCGCCGCGCTCCAGCATCTCCAGCGCCCGCAGGTTGTACTCCGGCGGGACACAGTAATTCAGCACCACGCCGTCGCACAGCTCGCCGGTCATTTCCATCATCTGGTCGCCGGTCGCGCCGATGTAGATGGGCACATTCCGAGGCTCGCGGCGGCCGTGAACCACGTCCAGTTCAATTCCATCGACATGCACAAACTCGCCGTGATAAGTCACCCGCTCCATGGCGAGCAGTCGTCGGAGCACTTCGACGGTTTCCCGCATGGCTTTGAGCGGCTTCTTTCGCTCGATGCCCACGTTGCGGGCCAGGGGATCCCACCAGGCGCCAATTCCGCAAATGATCCGGTCGGGGGCCAGATCGTCCAGCGTCAGGAATGTCGCCGCCAGCAGGCCAATGTTTCGGGTCCAGTTGTTGATCACCCCGGAGCCAACCTTAATCCGTTCCGTCACCGCCGCATATGCAGCCATTGGCACGATGGCGTCTCGCACCAGGCGGCTTTCCGCTTGCCATATGGCTTCGAAACCATATTTCTCAGCTTGCTGAGCGTACTTCAACCCATCCCGTAAATCATGCGCGTCCTGCAGGTAAAGTGCCACACGTTCCATTGCGGTTGCCTCCTGGGTTTGATTGGTGTGTTATTCAGTTATCTTTATATCAAATTGCGGCGCTTCGTATTGCTGTAAAGTCTCGAGATCTTCTGGCAAATCAAGGTCCAACCCAAACGTCGGCGAGCGGTAAATCTCCACTCGAATGCCTTTTTTCTGGGCCTGCTGCACATGGTGCTGGAAGGAACCGGGACCAAACCGGTAATCAATGGCCCCTGTCGGGTTGATATACAGCGCATTTGTACCTTCGTTACGGCGGTCAGGTGCGATAACGACTACAGGCGGTTTAGTGCCCAGCGAGAGGAGCGCTTCAATATCTTTACTGGTAATCAACGGCAGGTCAGCCGGCAGGATGAGCAGTTGTTGGGCTGCGTACAGCTGGGCCACGACAGTCGCCCGGTTCAATGCTGTATTCAGCCCGGGATGCCCGTCCTCCTGCACTGTCCGGGCCTTGTATTCACGCGCCAGTGAGAGAGCAGACGGATCCCGGGAAACGACCAGCACCTGGTCAATTTCCGGGACTTCTGTCAGTGTGCTCAGGGTGTTCGCCAGCAAGTTGTAATTTAATAAAGCTCGTTCGTCTTCTGATAATACGCCGGATAGTCGGGATTTTCCCCGGCGCAGTGGTTTGACCGGAACGATCGCCCAGAGGCTCATTAATATAGTTTTCCTCCTAGGAAGACTGCGGTTCGACCGATAACGATATGCTTAAGAATTCTTGGATGAAATCGAATCCGCAACCAAATTATACCGCACTGTTCCCCTCAATAAACTGATAATTGGCGGTTTCTGGAGTGGACGATTGTCGTCTGATTACTCCGGATGATCGCTTCCTTCAAAGTCGAACCGGTCCATCATGCCAACTTCGTCACCGATCGAGTAGATCATGACCAGATGGTCCACGGTGATTTCAAAGCTTAGCGGCCGGTACAGCAGCCCGCTGACGGCGCAGTTCAGCTTCTCCGGCGTGACGTCCCGGTTCGCCAGTGTGACGTGCGGAACCCATGCGTCAGGTGTATAGAACCGGTTGGGCTGCTGCGCGAAAGGCTCCACATGTCTGTGCATCTGCTCGTGATACTCCAGGAGCCGCCGATTCTTGACGATTGGCAGGTACAACACCGGGTACGGTGAGGTGAACAGCCCCAGCCCGCTGGTTTGGACGCGAAATGGGGCCATTCTTTTGGTCATCTTCGCCAGCACCTTCTTGACTATCGGGTAATCGTATCCCTCCGCTCCCAGCCAGGAAAAATGCGGTGTCGGTGTCAGTCGGATGCCTTTCAGCTGGCATTCGTTCTCCAATTTCAGCCACAGCTCGTGCGTGGCTTTGTCCGCCCGCGGATCGAGCAGGGATGCGATTGCGAACACCCGGACGCCGCTGGTCATAGAAAGAGGTCCAGTTCCTTCGGTCGTATCAGCTCATTGAGATGCCCTTCCCTGAGCGGGAATGGAAATCCCCGGACGTGAACCACAGGCCGCCCCTCGGCCGCCTGGCCCATCATCAGCGATGCGGCTGCGGCCAGTTCATCCGCCGCAGCAACTTCGGTTACGCGCAGCTGGTAGCCGAACAGATCGGGCTTGCCGCGCATGTCCACCAGCCCGGGAACGCCTGCCAGGCCGATGGTGATCCCCACCGTCCCCCTACGCCAGGCCCGGCCGTGCGAATCGATGATCATCACCCCCAGCCTTTCCAGACCGGTCTGCTGGCACAGTGATAGGCGGATCTGCTCAGCGGAGCGGTCCGGGTCTTCTGGCAGCAGCAGCATCGCATCAGGCTCCGACCCTTCTTCCGCCATCACGTTGGAGTGATCGATTCCGGCGTTGGCACAGACAAACCCCAGGCGGTGCTTCACGATCAAGGTTCCCGGCCTGTAGCGCAGCACTGCGCTGCTTTCCCTCAGAACCAGCTCGACAAAGCGCGGGTCTTTTTCTGTTTCCGCGGCAAGCTTCACTGCATCTTTAGAAGGCGTGACATCCCGCAGCCGCACCAACCGCCCCTCCGCTTTGGAGACGATCTTCTGCGCGATGACCAGAATATCGTCGTTTTGGAGGGTGATCCCCTCCTGCGCCAGTGCAGCCAGGATGAGACCGGGCAGATCGTCGCCTGGCTGCACCATCGGGATTTTCTGTAAGGGGGACAGGATTAGCTTCATAAGTTGATAGCTGTAGTGGCTATGCGAATTTTATTCGCTTTCGAGGCCATCCGGCCGAGGCACGCCCACGATGCGAATTCCCGCAGTGTGAGTTCCAAACTGCTTGTTCAGCCCGATCAGGATGGAGGTCAGGCTTTCCGCCACCACCGAGTTTTCGATCGGCCCGGCATCCCAGCCGACCATGCCGGCTTCCCGGATCAGGTCAACCACCCGCCGGCGAGTTCCCTTCTTTCCGCCGCTGACCAGCACGTCGCAGCCGACATCCCCTTCCTGCAGCAGCCGCTCATAAGAGATATTCTGGAACGCGGATAGGACTTCCACGTCCTCACCCAGGATCGCCTTTGCCTCCATCGCCGCCGAACCAGCCTCCGGGATGTGGACCTTCGTCACCTTCCCCGACACCAGCGGAACAGTGACATCAATCAGAGCCTTCCCCTGAGCAAAGGGTTTGATCGCCTCGCACATCGCCGCGTGAGCGGAATACGGCACGGTTAGTACCAGCAAGTCGCCGGCTTGTGCGGCCCGGTCATTGGTCATCCCGGTAACGGGCACATCTTTCCCCAGCAGCTCGCGCAGATCTTCCGCAGCGCGGCAGGCCTTCTCCTCAGAGCGGGATCCGATGATGATGTGATAACCGGCCTTGAGCCAGCGATACGCCAGCCCCTGCCCTTCCTTTCCTGTGCCCCCCAGAATGGAGATGGTCCGGATCACCCGCGGTTCTTGATCAGTCATGTCATCCTCCGTTAATGCAGATCAGGATGCGATGGAGGCATACTGCTCCCAGATTCTGGGGGCATGCTGCCGCGCTTCATATGCGATTTTCTCTTCGTCCAGGGTGAGCAGCTCCCGGTCGCGCATCAGCACGCGCCCGCCAACGATGGTTGTTGTAACCATGCTCTCATGGAACCCGAAAATAATGTGCCAGGGCAGATTCCCCTCGGTTAACGGGGTGAAGGGATGGTAATCCACAAAGATCACATCTCCTTTCGCGCCAGGAACCAACCTGCCGACTTGCCCAAACGGGCTGGTGGCTTCCACCAGGGCGGCATTGTTGTACACTGCCATTTCAACGATATCCATGCCGTTCATCCGGCGCGGGTCCCGGTGGATGAGCTTGTGCGCCAGGTAGGCGGTCTTCCACTCGGCCCACATGGTATTGCTGAACCCGTCATTCCCCAGGCAGACCGGGATGCCCAGCCGCAGCATTGCTTCCACCTGCGGCAGTCCCACCGCGTTGTTCATATTCGAGCGCGGCTGGTGCGACACCCAGCTGCCGGTTTCCTTGAGCAGCAGCATCTCCTGCGCATCAATATGCACGGCATGTACAATCAGGCTGTGCGGGCCAAGAATCCCATGCCTGTGCAGCCGGTCAATTACCCGAAGCCCGCATTTCTCCAGGCTGTCGTACTCGTCCGCCGCATCCTCCGCTGCGTGGATGTGGAACCCGACTCCCTCCGGTACCAACTCGCGGCAGCGGGCAAGGGTCTCTTCCGAAAGCGTCAGGCTGGCATGCAGCCCGAACAATGCCCCCAGATGCTCTCTGGCCGCCGCATCCCGCCGTATCCACTCGATGAACCGCAGGTTTTCTCGGATTCCAGCTTCAGCCTTCTCAGGCCCGTCGCGGTCAGTCACTTCGTAGCACAGGTTGGCCCGCAGACCGGACTGCAGCACCACCTCGGCAATAACGTCCAGCGAGCCATCGATTGCATTCGGGGAAGCGTGATGATCAATCAGAGTTGTCGTGCCGTGGCGCACCGCATCCACCAGAAACACCAGCGCGGAATGCCGAACACCTTCACGATCGAGCGCTTTGTCCAGCGACCACCAAAGTTTTTCCAGTATCTCCGGGAAGTTTGCCGGAGCGGTACCTGGTATTCCCAACCCGCGGGCATAAGCGCCATAAAAATGGGTATGCCCGCAGATATTTCCTGGCATAACATACTGCCCCCGGGCGTCAATGCGCTCCTCCCCCTCATAGCGGGCGAGCAGGTCCTCCTGCCGCCCGATCTCTTTAATGACCCCGTCCTGGATCAGGATGGCATGTCCTTCCAGAATGCGGTTGGGCTTCTCCCAGGTGATGATGGTTCCATTTGTGATGAGCATCGTCTAATCTCCATAGGCCTACTACTGCATCCCATCTTGTTCAAATGCCACCGATAACCTACCGGACAGTAGAGTCATTCTAGCATAAAGGGTACGCGCATTCGCCCTGAAAAGGGTCCGGATCTGCCTTGAATTGGCATATAATCAACCTATCTATTCATCAGGAGAAAGCTCATGTCCGCTCGCGAGACTGCCATTGATTTCGCACGCCAGAACCGGGATGACGCCCTGGCCGAGCTCAAAGAGCTGGTCGCGATACCTTCTGTTTCAACCAACCCGGAAAACAGGCAGGATATGCGCAGGGCAGCCCAATGGCTGGTTGACAAGTTGACCTCCATCGGCTGCCAGCAGGCGCAGATCTTTGAGACGCCCGGGCATCCGGTCGTGTTCGCGCATGCGCTGGTCGATCCACAGAAGCCGACCGTTCTAATCTACGGCCACTACGATGTCCAGCCTGTGGACCCTGTTGATCTTTGGCGAACCGAGCCTTTCGTCCCCACTGTGGACGGCGAGAACCTGTTTGGCCGCGGCGCTTCGGATATGAAAGGACAGGTGCTTGCCAGCATCCGCGCGGTCGAGGCCATGCTCAAGACCGGCACCCTGCCGCTCAATGTCAAATTCATCCTGGAAGGTGAAGAGGAAATCGGCTCTCCGAACCTGGTGCCCTGGCTCCGCCAACACACAGAGCTGCTGTCCAGCGATTTCTGCCTGAACCCCGATGCCGGCATGGTCGCCCAGGACTTACCCACCATCGTTTATGCACTGCGCGGTCTGGCCTACTTTGAGCTGCGCGTTTACGGCCCCGGCCAGGACCTGCATTCCGGTGTGTTCGGTGGTGTGGTGCACAATCCCGCCCAGGCCCTGTGCGAGCTGATCGCCGGAATGCACGACACCGACGGCCGCATCACCCTGCCCGGGTTCTACGATTCCGTACGTGAGCTGCCGGCTGAAGAACGCCAGGAGCTGGCCCGGCTGCCGATCAACGACGATTATTACCTGCAGCAGACCGGCGCCACTGCCCTGTACGGAGAAAAAGGCTACACCCCGGTGGAACGCGTCGGCGCGCGGCCTACGCTGGATGTCAACGGGCTGCTCTCAGGCTTCACCGGCGAGGGTTCCAAGACTGTCATCCCTGCCTGGGCGATGGCAAAGATATCCATGCGCCTGGTCCCGGACCAGGATCCGAAAGAGGTCAAAACCCAGCTGGAACAGTATCTTGCCGAGCACTGCCCCGATGGGATCCGCTGGGAACTAAAATCCATGGCCGGCGGTAAGGCCTCCATGTCTGACCCGCACCATCCGGGTGCACAGGCGCTGGCCAGAGCGTTGGAAACGGTTTGGGGTATCCGCCCGGTGTTCAAGCGGGAGGGCGGGTCAATCCCGGTTGTTGGTGATATGCAGGAAATCCTTGGGGTCGATTCCGTCCTGACTGGATTTGGCTTGCCTGACGACAACATCCACTCTCCGAACGAAAAACTCCACCTGCCTACCTGGAACAAGGGGATCGAAGCGCTGATCCATACCCTGTTTAATTATGTTGCGTTAGAATAAGAGACATTAAGTCAGAATTGGCGGTTACTGAATGGCTTCCGAAAACTTGAAACTGCCGTCCTATGGCGGTCAGGCCTTGATTGAAGGCGTTTTGATGCGCGGCCGCCGTTACGCTGCGGCCGCGATGCGCGCCCCGGACGGCCAGATTGTGGTCGATACCGAGCCGCTGCCCCCGATCTTTTCCTCCCCGGTCGCCAGGATCCCCTTCCTGCGCGGCCTGGTAATGCTGTGGGATGCGCTCGGACTGGGCATACGCTTCCTGACCCGTTCGGCCAACGTGCAAACTGGTGAGGACGAGAAAATCGAGGGGCCTGCACTGTACCTCACTCTGGCCGCATCCCTGGCGATGATGGTGCTGCTGTTCTTCATCGCACCCGCCGCGCTGGGCAGAGGACTGCAGACGCTCATCCACCTTCCGCCCATCTGGTCGCATGTCTTTGAAGGCATCATCCGCCTGGCCGGGATCATCCTGTATATCTGGGGCATCGGGAAAATGCCCGACATCGCCCGGGTTTTCGCCTATCACGGAGCCGAGCACAAGACCATCAACGCTTTCGAAGCCGGCGCTGAGCTGACTCCGGCAGTCGTCAGCCGGTACTCGCTGGAGCATCCCCGCTGCGGAACCGCCTTCCTGCTGACCCTGATGATCCTGTCGATCATCCTCTTCGCCATGCTGGGCGACCTTCCCTTCCTCTGGCTGCTGCTCAGCCGCGTGGTGCTCATTCCGGTACTGGCCATGCTGGCCTACGAGTACCAGCGCTGGACGGCTGCCCACGTTCAGTCGCCGCTGGTGCGGTTTCTGGTTCGGCCCAACCTGGCTTTGCAACATCTGACCACCCGGGAGCCGACGGAAGAGATGATCGCTGTGGCCATCGCCGCTTTCAACGCAATGGTAGCGCTGGAGGAAGTTCAGGTCACAGAAGCGGACCTTTCTATCCAACCGGCCAGCCCGTAACCAGCAGAACCACAGGCGGTTGAACGAATCGATCCTCGCAAGATCTGACTGCCATTCTGGCACGTTTATCGCACCTTGACACTCGGGGAGACCCGGCTATACTGTTTATCAGATGCCCGACGGACCAGGGACAAGGCGGCAAGGTTCCCAACACCATGAAAACCTGGCAGGCGATTCTGTTCGGACTGTTCGCGGGGCTGCTGGCCAGCGCATTTATTCTGCTTGTCTCCTCGCAGCCGGCAGGAGAACCCATCGTCCTGCTCCCTCCGCCAACACCGGAACCTCTGGTCGTTCATGTAAGCGGAGCGGTGGCCAACCCCGGCCTGTACGAACTGCCGCCGGACAGCCGGGTGGTGGATGCGGTCGAAGCAGCCGGCGGCCTGGCTCCCGACGCGAACGATTCGGCGGTCAACTTGGCAGCAAAGCTCCAGGATGGGCAGAAAATTCACCTGCCTTACACCGGTGAGTCCTCATCCTTATCAGAGGCCCAGGATCCAGCCGGGTCAGGGAGCGTGGAAGGGCAGGCGCCGCCTGAAATCGTCGACGTCAACAGCGCGGATGAGCAGGCATTGTGCACTCTCCCGTCCATTGGACCGGTCCGGGCGAAGGCCATCATCGCCTATCGGGAGAAGAACGGGCCATTCCGGTCTCTGGAGGACTTGCTGGCCGTGCCAGGAATTGGCCAGGCTACGCTGGAACAGATTGAACCCTGGGTGACCTTCAATCCCTGACGGGTCAAGGATAGTGTATAAGGACGAATAACATGGATATCAAAGCACAACTGGAACAGGATCTTAAGAACGCCATGCGGTCGGGCAATGTGATCGAGAAGAACACCATCCGTATGGCATTGACCAATCTGAAAATGGCGGAAGTAGAACGCGGCGGCCAGATTGATTCGGCAGCGCAGCTGGCTTTGATTCAAAAAGAGATCAAGATGCGTCAGGAAACCCTTGAGGTGTCTGAAAAGGAAGGCCGCGAGGATCTGGCCGCGAAAGCAAGAGAGGAAATGGCAGTACTCAGCCGCTACCTGCCCAGACAGCTGAGCGAGGACGAACTCAAAGCAGTGGTCGCTCAGACCATCGAAGAGGTCGGTGCAGCGGGCCCGGCTGACATAGGGAAGGTGATGAAGGCTGCCATGGGCAAGGTGCAGGGCCAGGCGCCCGGTGATGCTGTCAGCCGGATCGCCCGGGAGCTGCTGCAGAATCGAAAATGAAGGCGTTTTTTCGGTCCAAATTAACCACACAGCAAAACCGTACGATATTTCGGATTTCACTGCTCCTGGTTACCAGCCTGCTGTCCATCGGGGCTTTGATTTTTCCGCTTGCCCTGCGGCCGTCGACCTACGACCTCAAGGTCGGCGATCTGGCCGTGCAGGATATCCAGGCCCCTGAGTCAATCACCTACACCAGCGATGTACTCACCGAACAGGCCCGCGTGGAGGCCGAGCGAATGGTCGAGCCGCGCTATTTACCCGCCGACCCGGCCATCGCCCGCCGCCAGATTGAGCGCCTGCGCCAGGGCTTGAATTACATCACCTCCATCCGCAGCGATACATTCGCCAGCCCGGACCAGAAGATTCACGATCTTTCCCTGCTGCAGGATCTTCCGCTGTCGGAAGAAATCCGGCGCCAGCTGATTGAACTGACCGATGCCCGCTGGGAAATCGTCCAGCAGGAATCGCTGAACGTCATCGAGCAGTTGATGCGCCGCACCATCCGCGAAGATCAGATCAGCGAGGTGCAGCGCAGCATCCCGCAGTCGATCAGTTTCTCCCTGCCCGAAGACCAGTCGCGGATTGTTGAGAACCTGGTCCGGCCCCTTATCGCTGCCAACAGCCTGTACAGCCCCGAGCAGACCGAAGCCGCCCGCGCTGAAGCCCGTGCTGCCGTCACTCCCATTACTCGCACCTACATCGCCGGTGAAATCATCGTCCGCAGCGGCCAGGTGATCACCCCGGTCATCTGGGAAGCGCTCCAGGAGGCCGGCGTAATTATGCCGGAAAGCAGCTCCCGGCAGCAGTGGGCAGCCGCTGCCCTGGTTAGCGCCATCGCCCTGGCAGTGGGTTATTACTTCAAGCGCCGCCATATTGCCCCCTTGGAAGACCTGCGGGGCCTGCTCCTGACCGCGTTTATCTTTCTGTTCTTCCTCTACACAGCCCGGCTCCTGCTGCCCAATCACGCCGTCATTCCCTACATTTTTCCGCTGGCCACCTTCGGCATGACCGTCGGCAGCCTGTACACGCTGGAAGCAGGCATCATCTTTTCGCTGGCGCTGAGCGTTCTGGCCGCATTCGGCATGCAGAACGCGCTGGATCTCACCCTGTTCTACGTCCTGACCAGCTTCACCGGAATCCTGGTCCTGTACCGCGGCCGGCGGGTTGCCAGCTTCCTTACTTCCGGCCTGCTGGCCGGCGCGGTCGGTGGGATGGTTATCCTGGCTTATCGCCTGCCGGACAACCTGACTGACTGGATTGGCCTGGCCACCCTGGTCGGGGCCTCGATGCTGAACGGGCTGCTCTCCGCCAGCATCACCCTGCTGCTGCAGTACCTGTTCGCCCAGGTTCTGGGCCTGACCACCGGCCTGCAGCTGCTGGATCTTTCCCGTCCCGACCATCCCCTGCTGCAGTTCATGCTGCAGAATGCGCCCGGCACCTACCAGCACAGCCTGCAGGTCGCCAACCTGGCTGAACAGGGTGCCAAGGCCATCGGCGCGGATGTGCTGCTCACCAGGGTTGGGGCCATTTACCACGACGCGGGCAAAGCGCTTAACGCCAGCTTTTTCGTGGAAAACCAGGTGCCCGGGAATATTAATTCGCATGAAGACATGGATCCGGCGGAATCCGCCGCCATCATCATTCGCCACGTCCATGATGGCGTCCACCTCGCTCGCCGTTACCGCCTTCCGCCCCGGCTGCAGGATTTCATGCGCGAGCATCATGGCACCATGATGACTCGCTACCAGTACAACCTTGCCGTCCAGCGGGCCGGCGGCAATCCGGAGAAGGTGGATCCCTCCGCCTTCACCTACCCGGGTCCACGGCCGCAGTCACGTGAGACCGCCCTGCTGATGCTGGCCGATGGCACCGAAGCCCGCGCCCGTGCGGAGATTCCGCAGGGTGAGGAGGAACTGCGCAAGATCATCCGCCAGGTGATCGATTACTGCCAGCGCCAGGGCCAGCTCGATGACACCACGCTGACTCTTAAGGACCTCTCCACGATCACCGAATCGTTTGTCAACACCCTGCGCAACACTTATCACCCGCGCATCAAGTACCCCGAGCCGAAAACGCGCCCGGCAGAAACTACGACCTCGAGTGAAGCGCAGGAAATCCCTGTTAGCACGGAGTCTGCATGATCCACCTGACCATCTCGCCCGCCTACGAAGCGGATATCGAACCCTCGCTGCTGGAACAGGCCGCCACGGCAGCGCTCCGTCACCAGGGAGCTTCCAGGGATGCGGAACTGGCCATCGTCATCGAGAACGATGAAAAGCTGCACGAGCTCAACCGCGAATATCTGGGCGAGGACCATCCGACCGATGTGCTATCCTTCGCCGCGGATGAGGTTGACCCGGAAACCGGTAATCATTACCTGGGAGATATTCTCATCTCCTACCCCCGGGCTGCCGCTCAGGCGCAGGCAGCCGGTCATCCGGTGGAAAGCGAGCTGCAGCTGCTGGTCGTGCACGGGGTACTGCACCTGCTGGGTCACGACCATCTCCATGAAGAAGAAAAAGCGGTGATGTGGGCGGCGCAGAATGAAATCCTCACCTCCCTTGGAACCCGCCTGTCCCGTTTCCCGGACTGATATGCTGCAGTTTTTTCGCACCCGCAAGGATTCGTTTCTTTACGCCTGCCAGGGGATCGCCTACGCACTGCGAACACAGCCGAACACCCGCATTATTCTGGCGATGACCGCAGTCGCCTTTGTGGCGTCCTTTTTGCTGCGTCTGGACGCTCTCGAGTGGGCTGCGATCATTTTCGCCGTCGGACTGGTCTGGGTAGCCGAGCTGGTCAACACCGCTGTCGAGTCAGTCCTGGATTACCTCAACCCGCCCATTCACCCGTTGGTCAAGGCGGCCAAGGATGTTTCCGCCGGCGCTGTCCTGCTCGCGTCCATCACCGCCCTTCTGATCGGCATCGTGGTCCTGCTCCTCCCCCTGATCACGCTCATCACGGAAGGAAGGCCGTAGACATGGACAACACTAACACGACGCTTCTCTTCGGTACCGTCGGATCGCCCCTCTCCACGCCTAAACCGGGCGGCAGCGACAGAGCCGTCATGCGCCTGTCCGAGCTGGGGCTGGGAGCGCTGGAGCTGGGATGGGTCCGCTCCGTCCGAGTCAGCGAAGCCACCTGCGAGCTGATCCGTCAGGCAGCCGCTTCCTCCTGTGTCGCCATATCGGTCCACGCGCCGTATTTCATTAACCTCAACGCTGATGAGATCGAGTGGCCTAAGTCCCGCCAGCGCCTGATGGATGCGGCGCATTACGGCTTTCTGGCCGGAGCGACTGATATTGTCTTCCACCCCGGTTCCTACTTCGGCAAACCCCCGGCGCATGTGCTGGAGGTCATCATCCCCCGCCTTCAGGAAGTGGTGGCGGAACTGCGAGCCGCCGGTAACCCGGTTCGCCTGCGGCCAGAAACCATGGGCAAACCCGCCATGATCGGTTCTCTGGAGGATCTCTTGACCCTTAGCCAGGCAGTTCCCGGCGTGGAACCGTGCATCGATTTCGCCCATCTCTACGCCCGCACCGGGGATGGGTCGCTGAACAACCGCTCCGGCTGGCTGGAGGTGCTGGACCAGTACGCTGCCGCACTCGGCGCGGACTCCCTGCAGCGGCTGCACTGTCACATCTCCGGGATTGAGTACAGCCTGCGCGGTGAGCGCAACCACACCGACCTGAGAGACTCTGGTTTTGCCTGGGAGCAGGTATTGGAAGCGCTGGAAGAGAGAAAATGCGCCGGGCGCATTCTGTGCGAAAGCCCGGCGATGGAAAATGACGCCCTGGTCCTGTCGAATTGGTGGAACGGGCAGAACCGGTCTGGCCCTGTCAAGACGTTCGAAAGTTAGCCGTAGGATTCCGGCTTAGAGGTATTCGCGAAGGTTGTGTTCCACCGCGTAAGCGGCGGCTTCCGCACGGTTGCTCACGCCCAGCTTCGAGAGGATGCTGGACACGTAGTTACGTACCGTGCCCTCGCCGAGGAACAGCGCTTTGGCGATCTCCCGGTTGGTTTTCCCTTCGGATACCAGAAGCAGCACATGCCGCTCCTGCTGGCTCAGGTTGACAAACGCTGAGGCCTCTTCTTCTTTGACTGCCCGGCGAACTTCCTGGAACACGCGCTGGGTGACTGCCGGGTCGAGCAGCGCTTCTCCCCTGCCGATGGTCTCAATTGCTTTGACCAGGTCTTCGCCGCCAATCTGCTTCAGTACATAACCGGAAGCGCCGGCTCGAATGGCTGAGAACAGCATCTCATCTTCGGCATAGGAGGTGAGCATGATCACTTTGGTCTCAGGATAATCGCGGGTGATTTCCTCGCAGGCTTCAATCCCGGAGATTCCCGGCAGCCGGATATCCATGAGCACCACATCCGGATGGTAGCGGGCCACCTGCTCGATGGCTTCCTTGGCGGTGCCTGCTTCGGCCACAACTTCAAACTGGGGATACCGATCGAGCAGCGCCTTCAATCCCAACCGGACCACTTCGTGGTCATCCACAAGTACAATTCGTTGAATCGACATGCTTGTCCTTTCTGCCCAGGCAAGTATACCGTTTTCTCGAGTTACTGGCAAGTTCGCCGGACATTCCTGCGTGCCTATGCGAATTTTAATCGATAATCAGGCTCACCGGGCAGTGATCCGATCCCATCACCTCACCGTGAATGATCACATCCTTCACCCGGGGCATCAACCCCTCACTGATCAGGAAGTAATCCAGCCGCCAGCCCACATTCCGCGAGCGAGCGTTGCCAATGTAGGTCCACCAGGTGTACTCCACCCGGTCCGGGTACAGCTGCCGGTAGGCATCCACCAGCCCGTGGCTTAAGTAGATATCGATCCAGGCCCGTTCCTCGGGCAAAAAGCCGGATGTTTTCTCGTTCGCTTTGGGGTGTTTCAGGTCAATTTCGCGGTGGGCGGTGTTGAAATCGCCGGTGATGATCACCTGCTCGCCCTGCGTGTGCAACCGGTCCACTTCATTAAGCAGAGCCTCGTAGAACGCCAGCTTGAAGGAAACCCGGTCCTGACCGCGCTGCCCGTTGGGGAAATAGACGTTGTACAGCAGAAAGTCAGGGAATCGGGTGCGAATGACCCGCCCTTCCATATCAAACTCTCGAAAGCCGAGCCCGCACATATGCTCCAGGCAGTCGACCCGTGTATAGGTGGCAACACCGCTGTAACCGGGTCTTTCGGCGGCGTTCCAGCAGTACGCGTAGCCGTCCAGCTCCCGATCGCAGTCTTCCAGCTGCTCAGGCCGGGCTTTGACCTCCTGCATGCAGAAGACGTCCGGCTGGTAGGACCGGACCCAATCCCACATCCCTTTCTTAATGCAAGCCCGAATTCCGTTGACATTCCAGGTGGTGATGTTCATGCGTTGTTCTCATCCTTGGTGTGGTACACTATGGCAAGCAGGGAGTGAATTATGGATACAGAAAACTCTCCTCGCATCATTTACATTGAAGATGACCCGGAGATGATCGAGCTCGTCCATATCATTCTAAACCGGCGCGGCTTCAAGGTAAAGGGGGCTCAGTGGGGACGCCAGGGTGTGGACATGGTGCAGCAAGATCGACCGGATCTCGTTTTACTGGACCTGATGATGCCAGACCTGGACGGCTGGGATGTCTACCACCAGCTGAAAGCCAACCCGGATACCCAGGATATTCCCATTATAGTGATCTCCGCCAAATCGCAGCCCATTGACCGGGTGCTGGGCTTGCAAATCGCCAAAGTGGACGATTACGTGTCCAAGCCGTTCAGCCCGCACGAACTTATCTCCAGCGTGGACCGGGTGCTGAACTCCCGCCAGAGACCCATCCTGTAAGGAAGACGCACAACCGCCTGTATGCCATCCATTGAAGTCATCAACAAAACCCGGGGTTCACAGTCGACGGTGCTCGCCAGGCCGTGTGTCACCTTCTGGTCCAGGTTCAGGGGACTGATGCTGCGCCCTGCCATCGCTCCAAACGAAGGCCTGCTTTTCGATGAAGGCCGTGATTCGCGCCTGAACGCGTCCATTCACATGTTCTTTATGCGCTTTCCGATCGCTGTCATCTGGATTAACAGCGACCTGCGCGTTGTCGACACCTGCCAGGCATTCCCCTGGCGCCCGTATTACGCTCCATCCCGGCCCGCCCGGTACATCCTCGAAACCCACATAGACCGCATCGCGGATTTTCATATCAATGACCTGGTTGAACTTCGCCACATCGCATAACCCACTGGCCGCAGCCATGCGGTCTCTCATTGTTCTCCTGCCGCTTCTGGCTTCTCAGGCTTTCCCGGTCTTCGCTCAATCGGACCCCGGCGGAGCTTATTACATTGTTCAAGAAGGCGATACGCTGAATGCCATCGCCCTGCGTTTTGATGTCTCCACTCAAGACATCATCGACGCCAACCAGATTGCCGACCCGGATCTGGTTTCGCCCGGAACCCGCCTGCTCATCCCCGGCATCGAGGGCGTATCAGGCCAGCTGGAGGTGGATTACGCCCGCCTGGGTGACACCTTCACCTCGCTCTGCCGCCGCTATGGATTGTCCCCATCGATCCTGGCAAAGCTGAACGACATCACCAGCCCCGGTGAGATCTACGCCGGCTCGCCCTTGATCCTTACCTCTTCGGATGCCAGCGCTTCCCTCAACGGAGTCAGCTCGCTACGACCGGACGAGTCCCCGCTCGAGCTGGCTGTACGCCAGGGGATCAATCCCTGGTCCCTGACCGAGCCCAATCTGGTTGACAGCGCCTGGAGCCTGCTGCCGGGCGAACAGGTCTACTTCCCCAGCGATCAGCCCAGGCAGGATTACTCTTCCGTTTCTCCTCTGTTTACCGCATTCGATATCGAGCCCCTGCCGGTGCGGCAGGGAAGCACACTGACCATTCGCATCCAGACCAGAGAACCGCTCGATCTGTCCGGTGATCTGTCCGGCTACACGCTGCATTTCGTCCAAACCGGGGAATACCAGTATCTGGCCCTTCAGGGTATCCACGCCATGGCCGAGCCGGGCATTACTGCCCTGTCTCTGAGCGGCCAGACCAGCTCCGGCGAGACCTTCTCTCTGGCTCAGAACCTGATGGTGCTCCAGGGATACTTCATCCAGGACCCTCCCCTCACGGTGGATCCGGCCACCCTGGACCCGGCCAACACCGGCCCAGAAGATGAGCTGGTGAAAGGGATCGTCGCTGCGGTCACGCCGGAAAAGCACTGGGACGGGCTGTTCCTGCAGCCTGTCGATGATCCGGCCTGCATCTTCTCCACCTATGGCAACCGGCGCTCCTACAACGGCAGTGAGTACAGGTTCTTCCACACCGGGGTGGATTACGGTGTATGCGCCAACCTGAACATCTACGCCCCTGCCCCTGGCCGGGTCGTTTTCTCCGGGCCGCTGGCCGTCCGCGGTAACGCCACCATCATCGATCACGGCTGGGGTGTCTTCAGCGGCATCTGGCATCAGTCCAACTCGTTCGTTCAGGAAGGTGACTGGGTCGAAGCCGGTGAGCTGATCGGCGAGATCGGCGCCACCGGCCGGGTCACCGGACCTCACCTGCACTGGGAGGTCTTCGTCGGCGGCGTCCAGGTCCAGCCGCTGGACTGGCTGGATATCGAATACCCGCCCCCTGTTCTAAATGAGGTACAGAACTAAGGTATAATTGCCCTGGATATGCAGGATATGCGCATCCGGTCGCAGAACGTTGTCAGATTTGTATTCAGGTGAAGTTAAGTACTATGCCGATTGCTCCTTTAACACTTCAAGAGAACTACTGGGAAGATTTTCAAATACAAGATTTCGACCTGGAGTATCTCTACAACTACCTCCTGGAAAAAGAAACACCGCAGACCTCCATCGAACTGGCCCAGGTTCTGGTTGAGGAACGCATACGCATAGAAAAACAGAAGCATGAAGACAAGCAGAAGGAAGGCGGAGACCTCTACCTGCCAAAGAACCATTACCAGGCCGGTCAGAGCCTGGTTTTCCCGGCCCTCAACTGGCAGCGAGGAGTAATTCTCTCAGTCCGCCCGGGTCAGAACCCGGAGTACGAGCCTTTTGAGGTCATCAAGGTCCGCTTTGACAACGGCGACGAGCGCGAATATGCTGCCGGCCTGCAGGATCACGCGTTGAACACCCCTGTGGTAGTCAACACATCCGCACCGGAGCTGAATCCTGCACACGTACTCAAGAAGTACGGAAAAGAGATTGCCCGCAAGGTCACCGAGGAGTTCACCGCAAACGAAGACCTGGTTCGCATCGCCGGGCGCTGGTTCCCGCGGTCTCTGCTGGTGGATGTCAATATTGGCTACCTGAACCTGGCGGAAGCCGTTTTGGAAATGGCGGGCGGCGGTCCTTTGACAACCCAGCAAATTCTGGAGCAGATTGAGCTGCCCACCGATACCAACCCCAATCTGACGCAGTTCTCCCTCAATCTGGCGCTGCAGGAAGACGACCGCTTCGATGAAGTCGGCCCGGCTGGTGAGATTCTGTGGTACCTGAAGCGTCTGGAGCCAGAAGGCGTTCGCTCCATTCCGCCGACCCTGAATTACGTACCGGTTGACATCAACCCGAAGGAACTGGGCGACGCGCTTTACGAGCTGGAGAGCCTGGTTACCGACGAGCACGAGCTTACCGCAGACCAGCCGGAAGAGACCGATCACGTCACGCTGAGCTTGATTTACCCGCACTGGCGCGCCGGTACGCTGCCCATCACCACCCAGCTACGGGGTTTCTTCCCCACCGCTTACGAGTCCCCTCGCATTCAGTTCTCCTTCCGGGATAAGGAAAGCGGCAAACTGTACGACGGCTGGGTGGTCCGCAGCCACAATTACATCATCGGCCTGCGGGACTGGTACCTGGAGAAAGACCTGCTCCCCGGTAGTCTGGTCACGATTTACCACTCTGACAGGCCCGGCGAAGTCATCATTCACGCCCACACCAAACGACCGACTAAGGAGTGGGTTCGCACTGTGTTGATCGGCAATGACGGTGGAGTGGTCTTCGCCATGCTCAAGCAGCCCATGGCCTGCGAATACGACGAACGCATGGTTATCGCCGTCCCTGATCCCGACGCGCTGGACCGTGTCTGGGAGAGTCCGGCCCGCAGCCGGCAGTCCCTGGAACAGGCCGTGATGAACACCATGCGGGAACTGGCGAAGCTGAATCCGCAGGGTCAGGTGCATGCGCAGGAACTGTATGCTGCTGTCAACATCTCCCGCCGCTGCCCGCCGGCCCCCATTCTGGCTTACCTGGCCCGCAATCCGAAAGTGACGCACCTGGGTGATCTGTATTTCCGCATCGACGAATCTTGATCAAGAAGAGTGAACCCATGACTGATATTCGCCGGTACAGCCTCATCAAACCCACCGTCAACACGCCTTTCCACATCGATTTTGCCTGGTGGCGTGCGAATGACAACAACTGGCGCGTTTTCCTACACAGTTTTTTATGCGAAGAGCACCAGGCTCTGTTTTCGGACCCGAATCAAGACATTGAAGTAGACTGGATCGACCCGGAGACCGCGGAAGTGCAGCGAGTGGATGGCCTGCAGCAGGTGCTAATTCGCCACTGCGCCCAGCAGCCCACCTTCATTACTGAACACACCTCCCTGGTGAACTCAGTCTTCAAAGCGCTGCTGGCCAGCGGCAACCGGCCTATGACCCCCAACGAGTTATCCAAAATCATCGGCAAGCCGGCGCAGACCATCGTCCAGACCCTGACAGGCAGATCCGTCTACAAAGGCATTCGGCCAGTAAGCAATCCATTATGATGAACCACGCCCCCGTAGCTCAATGGACAGAGCACCTGACTTCTAATCAGATGGTTGAGAGTTCGAGTCTCTCCGGGGGCGCTCCACCCTTCTTTGAAGGGTCTTGATGCTTTTGATTGTGGATGCAGCATAGCCCAGGGGAGGAAAAATGATTACTGTTATGCTCAGGAAAAGTCCCAACCGGCCCGGACAGAGGTCCGACAACCCGCAGTTTTATGTGGCTGGCGTCATCACCAACCGATTGTCCAATCGATCCTACGCCTGGCAGCCGCCCACAGATGTCTACGAGCTGGAAGACCGGCTGATCGTGCTGGTGGAGATCGCCGGGATGGATGAAAGCGAGTTCACCATCAGCATCGACCGGCGCCTGTTGACCATCTCCGGAACGCGCTCTGAACCGGTGTCAGGGCGTAAAGCGTTTCACCAGATGGAAATCCGTTTTGGTGAGTTCAGCACCGAAGTGGAGCTCAACACTCCCATTGACCTGGATAAGGTCGAGGCCGAGTATCGAAACGGCTTCTTATGGGTCACACTGCCGAAATCTGAACCAAAACAGATCCATGTTTCGGAAGGTTAAGGCGTAGTTATGAGTTCAGCATTCAGGGGTTTTGACGAAATCCTTTTCGATAACATCGACGAGGATCCGGAAGGCGTGATCGGCGCCGAGGAGACCACCAGCGGTGAGCATCCCCAGAAAGAGGAAGGCGAAACGGTGGAGATGGATCTCCCCGAATCCCTGCCGATCCTACCCTTGCGGGGCCTGGTCGTTTATCCCCAGACCGCTGTTCCCCTGACCATCGGCCAGCCGCGCAGTATTCGCCTGGTGGATGATGTGGTCTCAGGCAAGCGCCTGATCGGACTGGTTGCTTCCAAAGACGCTGAACTGGATACGCCCGGTCCCGATGATCTCTATCAGGTAGGCACGCTGGCCATGGTCCACCGCCTTTTTCGGGCGCCGGACGGCACCGTCCGCCTGCTTGTGCAGGGCCTGTCCCGGATTCGGGTGCTGGAGTACGTCGCCACGGAGCCTTACCTGCAGGCCAGGGTCGAACTGGCACCGGAAAAAGTCAGCGAAGAAACGCTGGAAGTGGAGGCGCTGGCGCGCACACTGCGCTCGCAGTTCGAGCGCATCGCCGAAATGATTCCCTCCATGCCGAGGGAGCTGACCATCTCCATCAGCGCGATCGAGGACCCGCTGACCACCGTCTACAACATCGCCAACTTCCAGCGCATTTCCGTACAGGAAGCCCAGGAAATCCTGGAAATCGACGACATCGAGACCAAGCTTCGCCGCATGGTTACCATCCTCACCCGCGAAAGCGAGATGCTGGAGCTGGGGCGGAAGATCCAGGACGAAGCCAGATCCGAAATCGAGCGTGTTCAGCGCGAGTACTTCCTGCGCGAGCAGGCCAAGGCCATCCAGCGTGAGCTGGGGGAAGGAGATGAACAGGCTGCAGATGTAGAAGAATTTCGTAAGCGCATCGAAGCCGCCGGCATGCCGCCGGAGGCGGACAAACAGGCCCGCCGGGAACTGGACAGGCTCTCCCGCCTTCCAACCGCCGCGGCAGAGTACGGCATCATCCGTACCTACCTGGACTGGCTGGTTTCGCTCCCCTGGCAGAAGGTCACTGAGGACAACTTTGACATCGCCAACGCCCGCGACGTGCTCAACGAGGACCATTATGGGCTGGAGGACGTCAAAGAGCGCATCCTCGAGTACCTGGCGGTGCGCAAGCTGCGCAAAGAACGTCAGGAAGAGCTCAAGGCCGAGGGACTGCGCGATCAGGTGCGCCGCGAGCGCGAGGGCGTCATCCTGTGCTTCGTTGGCCCTCCCGGTGTGGGTAAAACCTCTCTGGGCATCTCCATCGCCCGGGCATTGAACCGCAAGTTCATGCGCATCTCGCTCGGCGGCGTCCGGGATGAAGCCGAAATCCGCGGCCACCGCCGCACGTACATCGGCGCCATGCCCGGCCGGATCATCCAGTCCCTTCGGCGGGTGGAGTCGAGAAATCCGGTTTTTATGCTGGATGAGGTCGACAAGATGACCTCCGATTTTCACGGCGATCCCTCTTCCGCCCTGCTGGAGGTGCTGGATCCCGAACAGAATGCGGAGTTCCGGGACAACTACATCGAAGTGCCGTTCGATCTGTCCCAGGTGATGTTCATCACCACGGCCAACCAGCTGGAAACCATTCCCGCCCCCCTGCTCGACCGCATGGAGATCATCCAGATCGCCGGCTACACCGAGCAGGAGAAGCTCAATATCGCCCGCAGTTACCTGGTCCCGCGCCAGCTGCGCGAAAATGGCCTGCTGGAAGAAGAGGTACAGATCTCAGACGAGGCCATCCTGTACCTGATCCAGCATTACACCCGCGAAGCCGGCGTCCGAAACCTGGAGCGCACCATTGGGTCCGTCTTCCGCAAGGTGGCCACCAGAGTCGGCGAAGGCAAGCGGGAAACCCACCGCATCGAGCCTGAGCAGGTGCGCGAGTACCTGGGCCGCCCGCGCTACTTCGGCAATGACGAGATCATTCGCCGCACGCAGGTCCCCGGCGTCGCCACTGGTCTGGCCTGGACACCGGTCGGCGGACAGGTTTTGTTCATCGAGGCCACCCGCATGCCCGGCAGCAAAGGCTTCATCACCACCGGATCGGTCGGTAAGGTGATGCAGGAGTCTTCTCAGGCGGCCCTGTCTTACGTGCGCTCCCGGGCCGAATCGCTGGGCATCGATCCGGCCATCTTCGAGAAGTCCGACATCCACTTGCACATTCCCTCCGGCGCGCAGCCCAAAGACGGTCCCTCGGCAGGTGTAACCATGGCGACCGCGCTGGTCTCCCTGCTGACCGGAAAGGTGGTCAACCCGGATGTCGGCATGACCGGCGAAATTACGCTTCGCGGCCAGGTGCTGCCCATTGGCGGCGTTAAGGAGAAAGTCCTCGCTGCCCACAGCGCGGGACTGAAGACCGTCGTGCTGCCCAAACTTAACGAACCCGATTTGGAGGATATTCCGGAAGAGATACAGAAACAGATGAACTTTGTAACCGTTGAAACCGTGGATGAGGTGCTCAAGGTCGCTCTCGACCTGGAGCCTGCCACCGTTTCAGTGGATACCCAACCTGATATTTCCAGGAAGGCGGCTGAGCAAACCCCTGCCCGTTGACGGCAGCACTGGAGTGGGTTTGAACAGCTGGTTTCCTTTTCCGGCATGGATTGAGTGACATTTGGACGTCTGATCGTGGAACGATTTATGGATTTCCGCCGATAATTACGCTTATTAGCGCGGATGTTTTTCCACAAGGTTCAGACCGATTATGTGCCGGAAGGTCTCAAGAGACGTTCGGATTGATATTGACCCGCAGAGCAGCTGACCATTCATTACCCGCATCCGGGTCCATCCGAGCCATCTTGCTGTTCACTCCTGGACCGCCTCACCGATTTACTCCACCGGCTTGAGGCACAGGAATTCAATTGATTTCAGGAGTAATTGTGGCCAAGAAACAGAGCCGCGCCACGCTGCAGTGGCGCACCATGGATTTGCATATACACACCCCGGCTTCTACGGATTACCAGCAGCCGGAGGTAACCTTTTTGGAGATTTTACAGAAAGCGGAACAGCGCGGACTGGACATCATTGCCATCACCGATCACAACACAGTGGCTGGCTACCGCCGCATGAAGGAGGAAATCGAGCAGCTGGAGCTGCTGGACCGGCTGAACCGCCTGCTGCCCGAGGAACGCACTCGCCTGAAAGAGTACCAGCGACTGCTGAAGGAGATTCTGGTCCTGCCCGGATTTGAGTTCACCGCCACCTTTGGCTTTCACATCCTGGGCATCTTCGCCCCCGATAAACCCATCCGGGAAATCGAGCACCTGCTGCTGAGCCTGAACATCCCCGCCGATCAAATTGACGAAGGCTCGCAGACCGTCGGCGCGACCGAAGACGTGCTGACCGCCTACCGCCTGATCAACGAAGCCGGCGGGCTGGTCATCGCCGCGCATGCCAACTCGAGCAATGGCGTCGCCATGCGCGGGTTCAACTTTGGCGGGCAGACCAAAATTGCCTACACGCAGGATCCACATCTGCACGCCCTGGAAGTCACCGATCTGGAACAGCGCGGTCCGCGTACGACAGCTGCCTTCTTCAACGGCACCAAGCCTGAGTACCCGCGCCGCATGCACTGCATCCAGGGGTCCGACGCCCATCGCCTTTCCACCGACACTTCTCGCAAGAAGAACCTGTCCATCGGCGAGCGCGCCACCGACGTGCTGCTGCCCGAGGTCAGCTTCCAGGCGCTCAAGGACCTTTTCCTGGGCAACGACTTTTCGCGCACCCGCCCGCACCGTTTCAAGGAAGAGCCTGCCTACGATTTCATCCAGGCCGCACAGGAAGAAGGGCCGAACATCATCCAGGACTTCCACGAAAGCATGACCGTTCGCGGCGGCAAGCTGTACGCTATCCTGGCGGACATCTGCGCTTTCGCCAATACCAACGGCGGCACGCTGTACGTCGGCATCGGTACTGATCCCAAGCAGACTCCGCCGGGGATCGATGATACCGATCAGGCCATTGCGCAGCTGGAGAAGGAAGTCAGCTCACGCGTCAGTCCCCCGCTGACCTGCACGTTCGATGTCCACGAGGTGAAGGGTAAAAAGATCATCCGCATCCTCGTGCCCAAAGGGATCGACCCGCCTTACGCGGTTGATGACAACAAGATCTACGTTCGTGACGAGGCTGATACTGGTCTGGCGGTGCGGGATGAAATCGTCAGCCTGGTACTGCGTGGAAAAGAAGGCGGACAGGTTGCCGCACCGACTCAGCCTATTCCCCAGTCCTCGCTTGCACCCGCCCAGCCGCCGGTTGCTCACGAAGAGCCAATCGCCGAAGCCGACTCCACCGATCCTCGCACCGGTGTCGAAGTGCTTCCTCCGGACAAGCGCGGGGGCAAGCTCTACTACACCATGCGAGACCTGCGCAACGGAAACATCGTCAAAAACGTGACCCGCTCCTCCGCCCGCCGGCTGTGGCACTATGCAATCCGCCAGCACATGGAAATGTCTGAAAACAACGCCCAGCCCGAAATCCAGTGGCAGGGTGACTACGGCCTGATAAGGAAGTACACCCAGGGCAACACCACCCGCTACGACCTGATCCAGCGGACACCTGCCGGCAACCGCTACTTCTTCGGCGTGACCGAAGATGGGATTCATGGTCCATGGCGTCGCCTGGTCGGGCTGGAGTGAGGTCATCGATGACCATTCGCGTGGGCATCCTGACCATTTCCGACCGTTCCTACCGGGGTGAGCGCGAGGACCTTTCCGGTCCCGCGCTTGTCTCCTCGGTCGAGGAACAGGGCTGGACAGTCTCTCAGACCGGTCTCCTGCCGGATGACCGCCTGCGCATTGCTGCCACCCTGCTGGAGTGGTGCGATTCAGGCCAGTTCGACTTGATCCTGACTACCGGCGGTACCGGCTTCTCCCCGCGGGATATCACCCCCGAGGCCACGCTGGACATTCTCGAGCGCCAGACACCCGGCATCGCGGAAGAAATGCGCCGGGTCAGCCGCCAGATCACGCCGCACGCCATGCTCAGCCGTGCGGTTGCCGGTATCCGCGGGAAGACCATCGTGATCAACCTCCCCGGAAGCACGAAGGCCGCGGTGGAATGTTTTCAAGCCGTGGCCGGCGTCCTCCCCCACGCGGTTGATTTGCTCACCGAATCGCCTTCCGCCGAAGCCGGGCACCGTCCTGGCTAAACGTATTAGCCGTTTATCGCGGTACCAGGTGCCGTGATAAACGGCTAGTAGCAGGTTTCCAGCACTTCCTGCACATTATCGCCGTAGCTGACATGGCAGGCAGGGATGGAGTAGCCTTTGATGCGCTCATACATCTCCCGGTTGCTGGCCCTGCCGCCAAAGGATCGCGGATCTATCAGCACCAGGATGGGCCGGATGTCCCGCCGTAGCAGCTGCTCAATCGCAACATCAACCGTTGACTGAGTGGAAGCGGTGATCAGCACCGCCGTGCTTCCCCGCGGTATGTGAGACGCCTGCGCATCCACAACGCCCGACAGCGGCAGCCGGCCTTCGCTGCGGATGAAAGCCAGCGTCTCCAGAATCTTGACCTGCTGGCGGTCGCCGCGTTCGGCCTGCAGCAGCGTCAGCCCGCGGCCGGCGGACACCAGCCCCACGTTTCGTCCCCGGCGCAGGTAGTAGCTGGCGATGGACGCCGCAATGGTCACCCCGTACTCGAAGGTGTTCTTCGGCAGGCGCACCTCCGGCGTCTGCGTCCACACCCAGAAGGGATCCCGCTCCTTGATATCCACCCCTTCCAGTTCCTGGCCGATGTTCGCCGCTTCGTATGCGTCCAGGAAGATCCACACATCCGCCATGGGGTCCTGCTCAAACTCCTTCACCATGAGCTTGTCTTTGCGGGCGGTTGTGCGCCAATGGATGCGGTTGAGTGGGTCCCCGGGCACGTATTCGCGTACGCCGGCCGCATAAGGTGTTGCCTCGGCTGTGCGCTGGTGCTGTGCCCTCCCTCCAGGAAGCAAGCCGAGCGGAGAGGCGAATCGTTCTAGTTCATACACCATGGGCAGCACCAGCAGCGTAGTTTCAGTCCCAAATTCCTGTGTCTGCAGGAACAGCCCAAACGGATCCCCGGAGCGGACAATGGTCGGCCCCAGCTGGAAGGCTCCCCGACGGGTCAACAGCGTCCGGCTGACGTATGAGCGGGTCTGCTTGCCGCCCAGGTTGGACACCACCCTGGATCCCTGCTTTCCCGGAATTGGGCTCTGGTCAATCACCTCCACCCACAGCTTGCCCAGGCGGGAGTTATTGATCACCACGAAGCGCTCTTCAAAGATATGGCCCATCTGGTGCCGGGTGACACGGGCGGTTCGCTCCAGGTCCAATCCCCGCATGGAAAACAGCGCCCACAGCCAGGCGATCACCAATAGCCCGCTGAGCAGGAGCACAACCCGGAATGGAACCGAGCGGTAAAAAGCCTCGGCTCCCGTACCCGGAGGCAGGACATAAGGGACCACTACCGCCAGAGCCAGGCTGGTGATCAGCAGAAACAAGAAAACGCTGATAAACGTTTTCCTGGGAGTGATCAAGCCTGTGTCCTCCCACTCAAATCGCCGCCGGGCACGGGTAGGATGGAAAGGTTTTCTTTAACGATCTGGTCGGCGGCCAGGTTGCGCAGTCTGGCGGCCGGCTGGACGACCATGCGGTGCGAGAGAACGTATTCCGCCAGATACTTGACATCATCCGGAAGCACATAATCCCGGCCGTGCATGGCCGCTCTGGCCTGCGAGGAGCGGAACAACCCCAGGCTTCCTCGCGGGCTGGCTCCCAGATACACATCGGAGGACTCCCGGGTGGCCCGGGTCAGCTCCACCATGTACTTCTTCAGCGCCGGGGCGACATACACGCTCTTGATAGCTTCCTGCAACTGCAGCAGCTCATCCAGTTCCACCACGGGCTTCAGGTCGTCGATCGGATGGCGCAGCTGCTGGACTTCCAGAATCTTTACCTCGTCATTCAAGGATGGATATCCCAGGCGAATTCGCATCAGGAAGCGGTCCAGCTGGGCTTCCGGCAGTGGGAAGGTACCCTCGTACTCGATCGGGTTCTGCGTGGCCATCACCAGGAACGGTTTTGGCAGCTGGTGTGAGATCCCATCCACCGTGACCTGCCGCTCCTCCATCGCTTCCAGTAAGGCCGCCTGGGTCTTCGGCGTGGCCCGGTTGATTTCATCCGCAAGCACCACCTGCGCCATGATCGGCCCCGGGCGGAACTCGAACTGGCGGGTTTCCTGATTGAAGATAGAGACACCGGTGACGTCGCTGGGAAGCATGTCCGGCGTAAACTGAATGCGGCTGAATGACAGACCCAGCGATTTGGCCAGGCTTCGCGCCAGCACCGTCTTTCCAACCCCGGGCACATCTTCGATCAGAATATGCCCCTGGCACAGTAAACCGATCACCACCATCTCGATCGTCTGCCGCTTCCCGATGATTACTTTTTCAAGATTCTCAATCACCCGGTTGGACATCTCCTGGATGGTTGAAACAGTAGACGGAGAAATTTCCATATAAAGCTCCTGGGATCTGTCAACTGAGTAAACGGGTGATCCTGGATCGTCCTCGCCTAACCCTCCGGTGAGTCTCGAACGGATTGCAGCCCGTCAATGAAAGCATGATCTGGTCACTCTAACGATTGTACATGAAGTTCGAAATGGAGATATTTGCCGGTCATGTCATTCTTGCTCAAATTTGAACCATTCTCTCAACTCTCCTTGCCTTCACCGGTGGGAAAACCTATAATCAATTTATGAACCAGAGCTTCCACCTCTACCAGCTGCAAAAAGTTGACACCCAGATCGACCGCTGCCGCCAGCGAACCGCCGAAATCGATCTCCTGCTGGCGGAAGACTCTGCTGTCAGAGCTGCCAGACAAAGGGCTGAGGAGACCGGCGCCATCCTTCAGGAACACCGCCGCGAGCTGAAGCAGCTTGAGCAGGCCCGCGCCAGCCGGCAGATGAAGAAAGAGCAAAGTGAGTCCACGCTGTACGGCGGGAAGGTCAAGAATCCCAAGGAACTCCAGGACCTGCAGAACGAAGTCGCGTCTCTGGCGAAGGCTATAGCCCAGCTGGAGGATCAGGCGCTGGAGGTCATGCTCAAAATCGATGAAGCGGATCTGGAAAACCAGCAGGCCATTGCCGCGCTGGAAGAAGCCACAGCCCGTGCTGTTCAGCATCACGCCGGCCTGCTCGGTGAACGCCGCCAGCTGCAGTCCAACCTGGACCGTCTGGCCCGGGAAAGAGAAGTGCTGGCCGCGCAAATCCAGCCGGAAACCTACCAGCTGTATGAACGGCTGCGCAAAGTAAAACGCGGGACGGCAGTGGCCTATGTATCCGATGGCGGCTGCGAGTCCTGCGGTGCGGAGCTAACCCCGGCAGAGGTACAGGCAGCCCGGTCACCATCCAGAATGGTGAACTGCCCGTCCTGCGGCCGCATCCTCTATGCCGGGTAATCCCCACAAATAACAAACCGGCTGTCGTTCTGACAGCCGGTGTTAATTTCATCCTCTCAGCCTCACAACAGAGAAGCCAGCACCGATACCAGGATCCACTGCACTATCTGGATCGCAATGATCAGCACCACCGGGCTGAAATCGATCATCCCCAGCGGCGGGACCACCCTGCGGATGGGAGAAAGCAGCGGCTCAACCACGTTGTCCAGTGCCCGCTTGAACGGGTGCCAGGGGGACATGAAATAAGACAGGATCACATCCGCCAGGACAATCAGGGTTAGCGTGCTGGCCAGGAAATTGACGATGCGGATCAACAGCAGGATCACAATGGTTTCCCCTTTTAGCTAATTCTAGCGGTTTTTCGGCGGACGCGGGCCGACAATCGCCGTCCCGATACGAACAAAAGTGCTGCCTTCCTGCACCGCGATGTGATAATCGCCGCTGGTGCCCATGGAAAGCTCGGTCAGGCCCAGACCGGGGATCTGCTGGTTGAAATAGTCACGCAGTCGCCGGAGCCGCTGGAAATATGGCCGCACGTCCTCCGGCCGGTCAAACAGGGGCGGCATGGTCATCAGTCCCTTCAGCTGCAGCGCGGGCAGCGCGCGGATGGTCTCCACCACCGGCAGGAACTCCTCCCAGGTGTCTTCGCTGGAGGCATCCCAGCCGTATTTTGATTCCTCCCCGCTGACGTTGAACTGCATCAGCACCGGTAGGGTCCGACTGGCTTCCGCCAGCTGGCGGTTCAGCTTCTCTGCCAGCGAAAGGCTGTCCAGTGAGTGCAGCATGGTGAAGTGCTGCACCACGATGCGTGCCTTCCGGCTCTGCAGGTGGCCGATCATATGCCATTCCACATCAGGCGCAGGCTTCATCTGGACCAGCTTCGTCTGGGTTTCCTCCGGATAATTCTCACCCAGGTACCTGGCGCCCGCCTGAATAACCGCCTGGACAACCTCTACCGGCTGCGCCTTGGTCACCACTATCAGCCGGACATCCTCCGGTTTACGGCCTGCTCGAACGGCTTCGTTTTGAATCTCCTCAAGTATCTTCTGATATTTATCCTTTATTCCTAGAGCTATAGTATCCAACGCGATGCCTCATCATTTCGTTTTCAATGCAATGGCGGCCCCAAATCGCCCGGTTTTGCCCTTTTCCGCCCGGTGCGAAAACCAGTGAGTGGTGTCACAGGCGGTGCACAGCCCGGCAGTTTCAATGTTTTTTACGCCGGCTTTTTCCAGGGTCAGACGGTTGGCAGCCCACAGGTCAAAGTATACCCTTCCTTCCCGGCTGCACAGCAGCTGGTTGGCATCTCCGTTGAATGAGCTTCTCACCCGGGCAACAACATCAGGCCCGACCTCATAATGGTCCGGCCCAATGGAAGGACCGATTCCCGCCAGCAGGTCACCGGGCCGGGACCCGTAGACGGACTGCATTTTCTCCACCGTGTACCTGCAGATCTGCTCGACTGTCCCCTGCCAGCCGGCGTGCACCATGCCCACCACCCGCTTCACCGGGTCGTACAGCAGGATCGGCACGCAGTCGGCAAAGCGCATATACAGGGTGATCTCTGGGGAGCTGGTTAAGATAGCGTCCGCTTTTTCGTGGCTGGCATCCAGAGGGCGGGGCCTGTCCGTGGCGATGACATTCACACCGTGCACCTGCCAGACATCAAATCCCGATTCAACCGGCCGCTGTATGGCGTCAAACATCCGGCGGCGGTTTTCGATCACATGATCGCGCAGGTCACCGACCGTCCCGCCCAGGTTGAGCGACGCCCACGGTTCCGGACTGACGCCGCCCAATCGGGTGAAGATGCCGTGGATCAGTTCATCAGGCGGAAAGGACTCAAACCGGTAGTATTTCAACCCGCCTGACTCAACAAATGCCATAACCTCTTACTCCTTATCCTGCCGGCCCTGAGCATACACCGCTCGCCGCTCTTCGATCACCACCCGGGTATCCTTCATACCGTCTTCCATCATTGGGAAGAGGAACCAGGCGGTGGTAATGCCAAACAGTGCCCCGGTGATCGTGCGCAGCAGCGGGGTGGACTCCCGGCTCGGGAACCATTCCAGAATTCCCTCAAGAAATGCCGGCAGCTGGGAGGATCCATCCAGCCCGATCGGAATAATGCCGAAGATAATCCAAACATACCAGGGGATGCCCCGGAGCCTCCGGCCGGACAGGGCGAACAGCAGCCCAAACAGCAGCATGCTTCCCCAGATGGCGACATCCCGCTCGCACAGCGCCATCTTGAACCCCACCTGTTCATTGCCGATAAAGCTGCGAGCGAACGCCAGGTCCGGTTCGCCTGCGGCGATGACCTGTTCATAGGAAAGCAGGCTCTCCACCCCGGCCAGTTCCAGCGGGTAAGCAGGCTGCTGGCCGAACATGAACCATGAGCGGAAGGATAGCTGGTGACACAGCGGGCTGTAAAGTGTATAGATGGCGCGCGCCGGCACAGCGTAGCCCGCCTTTGCCAGCACTGGCGCCAGAACAGGCAGGCCCACGTAAATGAACAGGAACAGGTTGATCACGAACATGTAATGATGTCCGATCCAGCTGCCCAGCCGGTCAATCCGGTCCAGCGCTTTGCGCCGCTCCGGCGAGGACTGCACGGCGGGAGACCCGTCTTCCAGTTTCTGCTGGTGGCGTTCCGCGGCCGCGCTCAGAGCCACCCTGAGCTCCACCGGACTGATGGTCCCCTGCAGCCGGTACGGGCCGATCTGCACGACCGGCACCTGGTCACCGTAGCGCTCCTCGAGCGTGCGAATGGAATCAATGGTCACCACGCTGAGCTCATGAGGGATCTCATTGCGCAGCTGGTCCAGTTCAGCGGCCACCTGGTCGCAGGAAGGGCAGTCAGCCCGGCGGTACAGCGTTACTTTGAGCATGGTGTGCGATCAGACATCCTTTTATATTGCCAGCGCTGCCCGGAGAGCAGCAGGCGCATGGTCGACAGGTTCATCTCGCCGGTCTATATGTTGAACAGCGCGAAGTTCGAAAACAGAATATTCAACCGTTCCAGCACGCCCAGCGCGAGCAAGGCCCCGACGATAATCAGCACCACGCCCATGCCCACTTCCACATAATGCAGCGCCTTGTCGTGTTTACGCAGGATGCGCGTCACCCAGCTGATGCCCAGTGCAGCAAACAGGAAGGGAATTGCCAGCCCCAGGGAGTACGCCGAAAGTAGTCCCGCGCCCAGCGAAAGCGATCCGCCGTTGAACACCATCGTCATGATCGCGCCAAGTGTCGGCCCTGTGCAGGGCGTCCACCCGGCGGAAAAGAACACACCCATCAGCGCGGAGGAAAAGTAGGTGCGGCGCTCGTCGATCTTTGTCTGAGGTCGCAGCTCGTACTCCAAGAATGGGATGCGCAGAAGACCGGTCATGTGCAGGCCGAAGAAGATAACAATAATGCCGCCGATAATGGTGATCGCCTTGCGCACGGGGGTCAGCAGCCCGCCGAGAATCCCAATGGTGATCCCCAGCAGGATAAACACGATGCTGAACCCGAGCACGAAGGCTACACCGTGTGAGAAGGTGATCCAGCGGCTCTCGCCTTCGTTGCCTCCCCGGCCGATCGCCCGGCCGCTCAGGTAACCCACATACGCCGGCACCAGCGACAGCACGCACGGTGAGAAAAAGGAGGCCAATCCAGCGACGAACGAAATTACTACTGACGGGGCCATGTTTGCTCGCTTACCCTTCCATCCTCTAAGCTTCAATCACATCGATAATCGTCCCGCCCGGCATGCCAACAGTCAGGTCCCCGGGGTCATAGGGGATATGCGGCATGGTCCAGCGGAAAATCCACTTCGCGTCCTCAGGAGCGGCGTTCACGCATCCGTGCGAGCGCGGGGTGCCGTAGTCATTATGCCAGAATGTGGAATGAATGGCCACGCCTTCGCCTGTGAACAGGGTCACCCAGGGGACGCCGGGCAGGTCATAACCGGTGCCGGTTTGCCCGCCGGTCATGTGGATGGAGATGGCCTTGCGCCAGATGGGGTGAGGCCCGATCGGGGTCCCCCACTCCTCCACCCATTCTCCAGCCGAGTTCCATTTCGCTCCGGAGGATATCTGGCAGAAGTACACTTCCGTGTTGCCCTCGTAACAGTACAGGAACTGCCGCGTGGGGGTCACGTCGACCACCACCCGCTTATTCTCCACCTCCGGATTGATTGGCGTCAGCTCCTCCTCGGTCAGCGGGCGCATGCTTTCCGCCGCCACCCAGAACAGGTCGCCGGGGCCGTAGCGCTCATTCACCCGGTAGAGCACCTGTCCCGCCGAGTTGGTTTTGACCTGGTCCACCCAGACCACCTGGCTGTAGTACAGCCGCGGGATGACGCCGTGCTCGACCGCATACTTCAGCCACACCGAGGAAGGTGCCCGGCCTTCGAGGAAGATCTGGGTATGCGGTACGGTCACTTCCGCCCACATGCCCTGCCCCAGACTGGTCTCTGGCAGTTCGGTGACAGGATAATTAGGCCGGTTCTCCACCGGCTGCACGCTGGGAGCATAGATGTAGCCGTCCGGTGTCTCCACCCAGCGGCTGCTCTGCCGTCCTGCCGGCACTTCGCCGACAACTTCACGCAGCCAGACGACCACCGCATCTTCGTACAGTACGCCCACCGACGGCGCGTTGACCGACGGGTGGCTGCGAATGTCCACCTTCCCCACGCAGATCCGGCCCAGTCGCTCGGCATCTGGCCACTCCAGCTGCAGTTGCGACCAGTCCAGCCAGGGTGAAAGGGACACCGCCCCCATACCCAGCATGCTCATTTTCAAGAAATCTCGACGAGTAATTTTCCCGGTCATTTCGATAAAGATAACCTTGTTGTCTTTTAATGTCAAATTATACCGCCCCTGTGGACGAGATCGCCTCATTCAGGCTGCCGTCGATGATCAGCGCCTTTGTCGCCTCGATCTCTGGCGCCCACCAGGCATCACCAGGCTGGTACGGCACCGCCTGCCGGACGCGCTCCAGGATCGCTCCTGTGATCGCGCCCAGTTTCCGCTCCGGGTCTTCCCTGCGGCGCAAATCCAGCGCCCTGGCGGCGGTATACACCTCAACTGCCAGCACATGCGCGCAGTTGGCAAGAATCTGCTGCAGATGCCGGGCGGCCGTCATGGCATTGGCGTTGTGGTCCTCCTGCCCGCCAGAAGTGGGCAGGCTGTGAACTGAGTCCGGCTGAGCCAGGGTCTGGTTTTCAAGCACCAGCGAGGCAGCCGTGTACTGCGGCATCATCAGCCCGGAGTTCAACCCGGCCGCTTCCGGGCTGTCCACCAGCATGGGCGGCAGCCCGCCGTTGAGCTTGCCGTCGGTCAGGCGGTACACACGCCGCTCGCTGATGGCTCCGATCTCCGCCAGGGCAATGCCGAGATAATCGGCCGCCAGACCAACCGGTTCGCCGTGGAAATTGCCTCCGGAGAGCGCGCCCTCTTCACCCACCAGCAGCGGATTGTCGGTGGCGGCGTTGATCTCGCGCTCGATCACCGCCCGGACAAACTGGAGCGTATCTCGCGCCGGGCCGTGCACCTGCGGAGCGCAGCGCAGCGAATAGGCGTCCTGCACTCGATCAGAGCAGTCCACCCACTCGCTCCCGGCGATTGCAGCCCGGATCCGGGCCGCGGACTCCACCTGCCCGGGATGCCCTCTGGCTTCATGCAGACGGGGATCGAAGGCTGCCGAGCAGCCCATCAGCGCTTCCAGGCTCATCGCCACGGCGGCGTCGGCCAGATCGAGCAGTCGGGCTGCGTCTGCCACAGCCAGTGCTGTGATCGCTGCAGAGAAGGTCGCCCCGTTGTTGATGGCCAGACCTTCCTTCGCCCCGAGCTGGATACGCTTGAGACCGGCCTTTTCCATGGCAGCCTTGCCGCTCATCCGCTCGCCGCGGTACAACGCCCGGCCGGACTGGTCCTCACGATCTTCTTCGTCGGTGGTGAACACCAGCGCCATGTGTGAGAGTGGTCCCAGATCACCAGACGATCCCAGCGATCCCTGTGATGGTACAACGGGCGTCACCCCGCAGTTGAGCATATCGATCAGCGTCTGAACAATCTCCAGCCGCACTCCGCTGTAGCCCTTGGCCAGCGTGTTGGCCCGAACCAGCATCGCCGCGCGGACCACGTTCTCCGGCAGGTCCGGCCCGGTTCCAACCGCATGGCTGAGAATCAAATTCCGGCTAAGCTGCGCGCTTTCCTCCGGAGCGATCCTCCGGTCGGCGAAGATGCCAAAACCGGTGTTGATGCCGTATACTGCCTTTCCGGTTTTGAGTATTTGCTCCAGACGGCGGCGCGACTCCTGGATGGCCTGCTTTCCCTGCTCGGACAGCTCGACGGTTTCCCTGCCGCGAGCGACACGCACGACTTCTTCGATTGTCAGATGATGACCGTCTATCGAAACCATGAGAGCCAGTTCCTTATCCCCAGAACATTGATCCGATGACCACCGCCACAGCCGGGACAGTGATGTTGTCCAGGTCAGCGAGCGGCAGCGACTCCACCAGCGCGCCAGCCAATGCGATCAGCGTAACCGCGGGCATATATCCGCCCAGCGGACCGGGCAGCGTACCAAAACCGACCAGTGCAGCCAGCATGCCAGTTGAGAACAGCCATCCGCCGGCAAACATGGCCGCACTACCTGCCCAGGTCTTGTGCTTCGACCAGGGAAGCGGGTGCGATTTGATCCGTTTTCCGATCACGTCCGCCAGCCCGTCACCGCCGCACAGCAGCATGAGCGCAACCAGCCCGATCGGGCTGTTGCTCCAGAATATCACCGTCAAGACCACGAAGACGATCCCATAAAAAAGCGGCCCCCGCAGGATCTCCAGCGGGTCGCCGCTGCGTGACATAGCCTTCACTGCCGCCTGATCTTTGATCACACCGGTTCCAACCAGCAGAAACTGCAGAGTGATGGCCAGCGGGATGATAGCCGCAATCCAGCGTGCCGACAGCGCATCCGAGAAGAACAGCCAGGTCAGCACGTAGATTGGGCCGGTGCCTATATGAATGATCTTCCGGCTGAGGTCGGAGGGTATCCATCCCCGGTGTGCGGCATAATCGTTCAGCCGGAGCCAGACCAGGGCCAGCAAGAAACTGATAATCAGCGCTATCCAGTCGTTCGAGACCAAGCCAGCTCCTTATTGTCACCTGTGATGTGTTCGACGGTAGACCGCGCTACCGGCGGCGGCCAGCTCGTTCAATTTCGCGTTCCTGGTCGCGTTTGGCGATCGTCTGGCGCTTGTCGTACAGCTTCTTTCCTCTGGCCACGGCGATGTCCAGTTTGGCTCGCCCGTCCTTGAGGNNNNTACAGCTTCTTTCCTCTAGCCACGGCGATGTCCAGTTTGGCTCGCCCGTCCTTGAGGTACATCTTTACCGGCACGATCGTCAGCCCTTTTTGCCGGACCGAATCCCACAGCTGGCGAATCTCACGCTTGTGCAGCAGCAGCCGGCGCGGCCGGACCGGATCGTGATTCTGCCGGCTGGCAAAATCATATGGCGCAATATGAGCATTAATCAGCCAGGCCTCATTGCCATCCGTCTGAACGTACGCTTCGGTCAATGAGACCTGCCCCGCCCGAATGGATTTGATTTCACTGCCCTGTAAAGCCAGTCCGGCTTCAAAATGCTCGAGGAGAAAGTATTCGAAATTGGCTTTGCGGTTCGTGGCAACAACTTTAATGCTCATGGTTCGATTTTAACATAATCCCTTTCCTTAACCGGATCGGGTTATCTCAGCGACCAGATCGCGAACATCCTCAATAGTAAGCAACCGAGTGATCGGGCGGGGATGCTTCTGTACCCATTCGCGCAGCCTTTCCATGCCGTTGACCAGCGCCCATGTATCTCCCGGGTAATGGCTCTTCCGCGCGCCGATGTTGATCCACTTCCTCCCGCGCAGGGCTAGTTCCCAGTCTTCCCACGAAGCCATGTCCGGGGTAAGCGAAAACGTTGCCAGCGGGGAGAAGAAAACCGGGCGGTCAGAGGGTGCTTCCTGGATCATCTGCTCCAGATAACGCTGGCTGTCCTTGGTATTGAAGATCAGCCAGATCGGCAAAAGGCTAGCCTTCAGCACGGCGGTGGCGTCGTACTGGGTAAAGGTTTCAACCAGCGTTCCCTGCGGCTCGTGCCCGGACTGCTCCACCGTCCGCCGGACTGAGTGAAAGGCCAGCCGGGAGAAATCCGTTGGCCGGTCAAAGCGAATTTTCACAAACTGGAATCCATGTTTCTGGCAGAATACTTCCAGATCCTCACCGAAACCCGGCTCGCATCCCCATTCCGACTCCGGCCCGCGCTCCAGCGGATAACCTGGCAGCCTCCAGTCCGTCTTCACCAGGGCATCCCGCCGGGCAAACTCCCTGAGCCGGGGACTGTTTTCCAGGAACTCGTCGGGAGAGATGTCTCCCCATCCGCCTACCTGGAACACGGACCGCTCACCCGTGCGGTAGCGCAGCCACTGCGCTCCGCCCTCCAGGTAATACACCACACCGCCCGGCTGCAGTTGCTCGATCAGGAACCGTCTGTAGGCTTCCGGCACTGCGGTCAGCTTCAGCCTCAGGTGGTTGACCGAGCGGGTAAGCCAGCCGTCATGCACCGGATCGTAGTGCTGGATGGAGAACATGTCCGGGTTCTGGCACGTCAGGTGTTCCGCCAGCGCAGCGGATCGAGAGAAATATCGCTGCACGTCTCCGTCCACCGAACCGCCCTTCAATGTCAGCACGAACGCCTGCGGCAGGAACGGGCCGCCGGTTGCCAGAGCGAAGTGAGCGGTCGCCCCGCCCATGCCTACCCCGACCGTCACCGCCGGGAAAGGTCCTTCCAGCCCGGAATAATCCTGCAGCCGGGCTTTCGCCAGCTGGTCGGTGGTCAGGTTTCTGGCCACATCGGGATCCAGCGCATCGACGGCCTGCACCCTGGGGATCAGCCACAGGGCAGCCTTCTGCGGCAGACGGCCGAGCAGCTTCAGGGCGAGCTTCTGCCAGCTGCTGAACTGGATCAAATCCACCGTCTCCCGGCGCAGCCCGGCCGCGACTGCTCTGGTGATGATCGGCGATGAGCTTTCCCGGCTTTCCACCCGACCTCCTGATCATGAAATATTCATACAAGCCCGCTATAATCAAAGGGACAACACCATTGTATGCCGAAAGCTCATTATTGTCCCGGTTGTCATACAGGAGGGAAATGGTATCAATCGTCCTGGCTCTGGGTGGAGGAGGCGTTCGCGGCATTGCCCATATCGGCGTGATCCGCGGGCTGGAAAACGCTGGCTTTTCTATCAAAGCCGTAGCCGGTACCAGCGTGGGCGCTATCGTTGGCGCGGTCTACGCCTCCGGCTGCACGCCGGATCAGATGGACCGGCTGGTCACATCTCTGGATAAACGCCACCTGTTCGCCCGCTCTCCAGACGACGGCCCTTCACTGATGGGCCTCGCCGGGCTGCGAAAGGCCCTGAAGGACGTCATCGGCGAGAAAACCTTCAAGGATCTGGTCATCCCGTTCGCCTGCACCTCGGTGGACATTCATACGGATCTGGAGATCATCATCAACAGCGGACGCCTGATGACCGCCATCGAGGCCAGCGCGGCTGTTCCCGGCGTCTTTCCGCCCGTCCGCCTGGGCAGCTATGAGCTCGTGGACGGCGGCGTTCTCGACCCGGTTCCCGTTTCGGTCGCGCGCTGGATGATGCCGGATAAGCCGGTGATCGCCGTCTGCCTCACCCCGCCGCCGGAAGACTGGGCTGAGCTCCCGCCACAGAACTACATCCCGCCGCCTCCCCTGCCGCAGCCGATTCTGTCCCAGATATCGCGTCTGCGGGTCGCCCAGGCATTCAACATTTTTGCCCGCTCGATGGACACCTCCTCCCGTATGCTGGCGGAACTGCGCCTGATCGTCGACCATCCGGACGTGATCATCCGCCCGGACGTCCGCAGCATCGGCATGCTGGATGATGTCGATCCGGAGCGCCTGATCAAAGTGGGTGAGGAAGCAGTGACCGCCGCTATGCCAGAGATCCAGAAGGCCTTCAGCTGGAGCGAGCGCATCGCCCGCCGACTGCGCCAGCAGCGAACGCCTGGCAACGTGCTCGTTGTGGACGGAGACGATGAGGTGACTGACACTCCGGACAAACCGGTGGGATAATGAACCGGGATCTGCGGGAATACAGCCGCCAGACCGTCGTCCGGCTGATTGCTGGTGTGCTGGCCCTGCTGTTTTCCGTCGGGCTGGGTTTGATCTATCTGATTTATGGTCCTGAATCCGCGCTGCTGGGCGCGATTTGCCTGGTCGCCGGACTGCTGCCGGTGGGCTTGATCGCCCTGGTACTGCTGGGTGTGGAATGGGTGGTGAAGAATGCCAGGAAAGAGTAAGTCGTATACGATTTTCGAAAAAGGCTGGATTCTGCGCGTCCAGCCGCCGGAATCCAGAGAAAACGGCCGGATCATGATCCTGGTCCATGGCTGGACCGGCGATGAGCAGTCCATGAACATATTCTCCCGTGGTATTTCAGAGAAGTACTGGCTGCTCTTTCCGCGGGGACCGATCGAAACCGGGCGCGGCGGCTACGGCTGGGTAAAAATGGACACCGAACCCCCGCCCGGAGTGGCTGAATATCAGGAAGCAGCCCGCCGGCTGGCGCGCCAGATCGACATCTGGTGCCAGGACCTGAAATTACCCGAAACATCCATCAACCTGATGGGGTTCAGCCAGGGTGCTGCGGTCATCCTGACCATGGCGCTGTTGTTCCCGGATCGCTATGACAGGATCGCTTCACTCGCCGGCTACCTGCCCCGGGATGCATCCAAAGCGATCAAACCCAACGTCCTGCAGGAGAAAACTGTGTACGTGGCCCACGGCGCAAAGGATGACATCGTGCCAGTAGAGCGGGCACGCGAGACCGTGAAGTTCCTCAAGCTTGCCGGAGCCGAGGTTCACTACTGCGAGGAAGACGTCGGCCACAAGCTGAGCAAGAGCTGCTTTGACGGGCTGACCGGTTATTTTTTGTCCGGCCTGTCCTAACGGCCCTGAAAGATTGAAAACACGCCCACCAGGATACCGGTCAGGAACAGGACCAGGATGACCAATCCCATCGGAATGCCGCCCGCGGGGTTGAAACCACCACCCGTGGTGTAGGTGGGAATCACCAGCGGCGGAGGAGGTGTAAAGGTCGGGAGCTGAGTCGGCACCGCGGTGCGGACAAACTGCGCCGCCATGGTCGGGTCGATGGTCGGGGTCACTTCCAATGTCGGCGTTGGCGGCGGGGCCACGACAGGAATATCCACCAGCGTATCCGACAGTCGCATATACGGCGCATACACCCAGCCTTCCGAACCCTGCACGCCGGGATATTCGATCAGCAGCCACATCCCGCCTTCGGATATCCCTTTCACCGGCACCTCCTGGTCAACCAGCAGCAAGCCGACTGAAGGGAAGAGCACATTTGGCCCGGTGCGGACGTAGACGAAAGGCTCCTGAATGTCCGGTCGTACGCTGGCTGTTAATCCAGGCGGTGTCCCGGTCACCGTAGGGATTGCCACCGTAGGCAGCTGCGCCTGAACGGTGGTGGCCACAGAGTTCAACCAGTAAAAACCAACTATCACAGCCATGACAAGCAGTGTGGCCAGCCATCTGGCTGTTCGTTTGTGCATAATTACTCCTCGAGGTGTTGAAGTACCATTCCAGATTATAATCGAAGTATGGAACAGCGCATCTATCACGGATCAATCAAGCCGCAGGATATCAGCCGGGCAATCATTCTTCATTTCAACCGCGGGAACTGGGTCGTACAGCAGTACGGCCAGGGCGACCGCATCGGTGTTCAGATCGCGACCAACCGCGGCCCGGTATCCGGCGGGCAGACTGCGCTGGGTATTCAGATTTATTCCGTCGAGGACGGCGTGGCCGTAGAAGTGGGCCAGCAGGCCTGGGTGGGAATCGCCTTGTCCGTGGGGATGACGGCCCTCTCTGCCCTGCGAAATCCCTTCAGCCTACTGGGCCGGCTTGACGATATCGCCCAGGATTATGAAAACATCACCCTGACCGAAGAGGTCTGGCGTGTAATCGACCGCACCGCCCGTGCGATGGGAGCCGGGTTAAGCCTTAGCGATCGCCTGCGCCGTGTGGTTTGCGAATACTGCGGTACCGGCAACCCGGTGGGAGAAGGCAGCTGTGTGGCCTGCGGAGCGCCGCTGGGTCACAGCCAGCCGGGCACCTGCCGCAACTGCGGCTACGTCATCACGGATGCAGACCGGATCTGCCCCAACTGCCAGGCAGTCCTGAAAGCGTGAGTCCGTTTAGATCGGGTTGTGCCAGCCGTACGTCTCCCGGCTGATGAAATCATCAACGCCGGGCGGTCCCCAGGTGCCAGCTTCATAGACCGGCAGGTTACGCACCGGGTTTTCCTGCCAGGCCGCCAGCAAGTTGTTGGTAAAGGTCCACTGCGCCTCCACCTCATCCGAGCGGGTGAACAGGGTCGCGTCCCCCAGGAAAACGTCCAGCAGCAGGCGTTCATACGCCTCCGGGGGTTCGATGCCGAAGGTCTCCAGGTAATCAAAATCCATCCGCACCGGCGCCATCTCCGTCGAAGGCCCGGGCACCTTGGCCCCAAACGTGAGCGTGATGCCTTCGTTGGGCTGGATGCGTATGATGAGCGTGTTGGGCGCCCGTGTCATGGTCTGCCAGTTGAACAGAGACAGCGGCGCCAGCTTGAACTGGATGACGATTTCGGTCAGGCGCGCTGGCAGCCGCTTTCCAGACCGCAGGTAAAATGGTACGCCAGCCCAGCGCCAGTTGTCCACGAACAGGCGGGCTGCCAGAAACGTCTCGGTGGTGGAGTTCAAATCCACCCCCGGCTCGTCCTTATAGCCGGGCACCCGCACACCGTCGACCACCCCGGAGGTGTACTGGGCGCGGTATGTGTTGGTCAGGGCAGCCTTGCCTTTCAGCGGCCGCAGCGCATTCATCACCTTGACTTTCTCGTCTCTCACTGCGATGTCATTGAACGCCGCCGGCGCTTCCATCGCTGTCAGGGCCAATAACTGCAGCAGGTGATTCTGGAACATGTCGCGGATCACGCCCGCGTTCTCATAATACCCGGCCCGGGTGCCGATGCCATCCTTTTCCGCCACGGTGATCTGCACCTGGTCCACATACCGGCGGTTCCACAGCGGCTCAAAGATGCCGTTCCCGAAGCGAAACACCAGGATGTTTTGAACCGTTTCCTTGCCCAGGTAGTGGTCGATGCGGTAAATCTGGTCCTCGTCGAAGACCTGGTGGACGCACTCCTCGAGCTTCCGGGCCGATTCGAGATCATTGCCGTAGGGTTTCTCAATCACAATACGCGTCCACCCGGTGCGACCGCGCTGCAAATCGCAGGCGCCAATCCGCTCGATGATGGTGATATATTCGTCGGGAGGTGTCGCCAGGTAATACAATACATTCTGCACGCCCAGCTCGCTGATCACCTTGCCCAGACGCTCGTAACCGTCCTCGTCTTCAAAGGTGGAGCGCACGTAGACGGCGTTCGAAAGCATGCGCTCCAGATAGGCCGGTTCAGGCTGGATGTGCTCCACCGCCGAGCGCAGCACCTCGCGCAGCTTTTCGTTGGACCAGTCCCGGCGGGCGAACCCGATGGTGTACACCGTGGACATGAAGCGCTCGTTCGCCAGCAGGCGATATAATGCCGGGATCAGCTTGCGCCGCGTCAAATCCCCGGTAACGCCAAATATGACGAACGCGACTCCTTCTTCAACCTTTTTTCCATCGCCGGACAATCCCTTTTTCGTCATCATGCCCCGACTTCAACCCGTATTGTAAATAACCGGCAATCCGTGTTTTCGGATTATTCGGACACATTTTCTCCTTGTGTGATTTGATTATAATGGAAACACATTAATTCATCCTAAGGCGGCCAATGAATAAACACACCTCCATAGTAGACGTTCCTGGACTGAAGGTCGGTCATGCTCAGGACCTTGAGGGAATGACCGGCTGCACCGTGATCCTCTGTCCTGAGGGAACCGTGGGCGGCGTGGACCAGCGCGGCGGCGCGCCTGGCACCCGGGAAACCGATCTGCTGCGGCCCGGCCACCTGGTCAACCATGTGCATGCCGTCGTCCTGGCCGGGGGTTCTGCCTACGGGCTGGACGCTGCATCCGGTGTGATGCGCTATTTGCGCGAGAAGGGCATCGGCTTTCCCACAGGATACGGGGTTGTCCCCATCGTCCCCGCCGCGATTCTGTACGACCTGGGCGTCGGCCGCTCTGACCGTTTCCCCACGGCCGAGATGGGTTATGCAGCCTGCCTTAATGCCAGCAGCCAGCCCCCCGCTGAGGGCAATGTTGGCGCCGGCACCGGAGCTTCTGTGGGTAAGATCTTCGGGATGGCTCAGGCGATGAAAACCGGCATCGGCTCAGCCAGCATCCATCTTCCTGGCGGACTGGTGGTTGCGGCGCTGATCGCGGTCAACGCCTTGGGGGATATATATGACCCGGATACCCGGACCATCATCGCCGGCGTGCGCAGATCTCCAGACAGCAGGGATATCTGGGACACGCTGGAGGTGATGAAAGAGTTCAGCCGCCAGGCAGCGGAACCAACCAATACGGCGCCAAACACCGTGATCGGTATCGTCGCCACCAATGCCCGTCTGACCAAAGAACAGGCCAATAAAGTGGCGTCCATGGCCCACAACGGCCTTGCTCTGACCATCCGGCCCGCTCACACCATGCAGGACGGCGACACACTCTTCTCCCTGGCTACCGGCGAGGTGGAGGCGAGTGTCGATATGGTGGGCGCATTCGTAGTAGAAGCTGTGAAGCAGGCCGTCCTGCGGGCTGCCCGCTCCGCTCGATCAATCGAAAACCTGCCCGGAGCCGGTGATGAATCTCAAGACCTGGGAGGAGATAATGTCTGACCATCCACTTAGGATTTTTTCCGGGTCCGCCCATCCTGCCCTCGCTCAGGAAATCGCGGATCTGTTAAATGTTCCCGTCGGTAAGTCAATCACTCGCAGACTGCCGGATTCAGAAATCCACGTGCAAATTGAGGAGGTGGTCCGCGGGCAGGACGTTTTCTTTATTCAGCCCTGCTGCAGTCCGGTCAACGATAACTTAATGGAACTCCTCCTGTACGTAGACGCGTTCCGCCGGGCCAGCGCTCATATCATCAACGTGGTTATCCCGTACTTCCCGTACGCCCGTCAGGACCGCATGGCCAAGGGCCGCGAGGCCATCAGCGCTCGCGTGGTGGCCAACTTGCTGGAGGCCATGGGCGCCAGCCGGGTCATCTTTATTGACATTCACAACGCCGCCATTCAGGGCTTTTTCAACATCCCGGTCGATCCGCTCAGCTCCATCCCAGTCCTGGGCAGCTACTTCAAGGATCCCCGCTTCAAGGATGCCGCCATCGTCAGCCCCGATGTAGGCCGGGCCGGCATGGCAGGGAAATACGCAGAATTTACCAACCTGCCGCTGGTGGTGATGCACAAGCGGCGCAGCAGTTTTACGGAAACCAAGACCACTCATGTGGTCGGCGATATCGCCGGCCGCCGTCCGATCCTGATCGACGACATCATCGCCGGCGGAAGCGTCTTGAAGCAGCTTCCAGCGCTGTACGACGCAGGCGCCACCGGCAAGGCTTATCTCTCCATCACCCATCCGGTTCTGCTGCCCACCGCCATCGAAATCCTGGACAAAGACGATAATATCGAGCGGCTGGTGACAAGCAACACCATACCCATCCCGCCGGAGAAGATGCACCCGAAGATCACGGTCCTTTCTGTAGCCCCGCTGCTGGCAGATATTATCGACCGCATTTACCGGGGAATCAGTATTTCAGAAAAGCTGGTTCTGTCATAACCTGCGCCCCAGCCCGGTCACGGATGCCCTATTGCAAAGGTTGGTATAATGAACTGACCAGCATACTTGCATATCTGGAATAATCTCTTTCATCTGTGCATCAAAGGAAAACGCGCATGGTAAAAATCATTGCCGACACCTTATCCGGTTTGCCCGTTGCCCTGGCTCACAAACTGGGCATTCCTTATATGCCGCAGATTGTCATCTTCGGCAATGAGTCATACCGCGACGACACTGAAATCGACTCAAAAACCTTCCTGGCCAGGTTGCGCGCCTCCTCTGCGCTGCCCAAGACGGCCGCTCCGCCGCCCTCCCTGTACACGCCGGTCTACGAGCAGCTGCTTTCGGAGGGCCATTCCATCGTGGTGCTGTGCCCGTCCGCTGACGTGAGCGGTACCTACCGCAGCGCTCAGGTCGCGGCCCAGGACTTTCCCGGCGCCGACATTCACGTCGTGGACACCCGCACCATTGCCGCCAGCCTGGGGAATGTGGTCCTCGAAGCGCATAAATGGGCGCTGGAAGGCTGCGATGCCGAGACCATCATCGCCCGAGTTCACGAGATGGTCAGCCGAGAGCGCATTTATGTGGTGGTCGACACCCTGGAGTACCTCTACAAAGGCGGCCGTATCGGCGGAGCCAAGATGCTAGTCGGCAGCCTGCTACAGGTAAAGCCTATCCTGCAGTTCAAGAACGGGCGCATCGAACCGGTGGAGCAGCAGCGGACCAAGCGCCGCGGCATCGCCCGCCTGAAAGAACTTGTCGCCGCTGACTGCCCGCAGAGCCCCGACGCGCACCTGACCATCCTTCAGGGCGGCGCCGAAGAGGAAGCGCATGTCCTGGCCTGCGAACTGCAGGACCAGTTTGGGTTGGAGGAGGAAATCCCCATCCAGTCCCTGCCGCCCGCCATCCTGGTCCACGCCGGTCCCGGCGTGCTGGGCGCGGCATACTTCGTCGCTCCCAATTCCCAGGAAAACTGATCTCGACCTTTATGAGACGAAGCAGCCAGGAAATCCTCCTGGCTGCTTTTATTTAATAGGACTGCTCGAGAATTTCGACCAGTTCTTCCCGTGTCAACCGGACCGGGTTGCTCTTCATGCTGTTGGATACCAGCGCCTTCTCCGCAATCACGTCAAACTCGCTTCGCTGCGCTCCCATATCTTGCAGTCGGGGGATGCGCAGCTCTCTAACCAAATCCTCCATCCAGCCGATCCCATCCCGGGCACTGGCATCCTCGCGGCAGGTCAGCAGCCGGGCGATGGTCTGGTAGCGCTCCAGCAGCTGCCGGTCGCCTTCCATTTCCAGCCGGCGCAGGTTTGCCCGGCACACAGCCGGCAGCAGCAGCCCGCACACCTGCCCGTGGGGCGCTTCGTAGAAGCCGCCCAGCGGCGCGGCCAACCCGTGAACCGCGCCCAGCCCGGCATTGGCCAGCGCCAGTCCGCCCAGCAGCGCCGTCCAGGACATCGCTTCCCGCGCTGCCAGATTATCTCCGTGATGATAGACCTCTCGCAGTGACTGGCCTGCGTGCCGCATCCCCTCCAGGCAGAACAGGTCAGTTATCGGATTGCGCTTTAGTGATACGTAGGGTTCCAGCACCTGGGAGAGCGCATCCATCCCGCTGCTGGCAGTGACTGCTGGCGGCAGCGAGAGCGTCAGTTCCGGATCAATCACAGCAGCCCTGGCAAGCATGGACGGGTGCCGCAGGCTGACCTTGACCCGCTTCTCAGGCACAGCCAGAACCCCGTTCTTTGTCACCTCACTGCCGGTTCCCGCCGTGGTGGGGATGGCGATGAAAGGCGCAGCCGGTCGTTCCAGCGGCTGGTTGTCGCCCACCACCTCCAGATAACGCATGATCGGTTCCCGGTTGGTCAGCAGCGCCGCCACGATTTTCGCGGTATCCAGAACGCTGCCGCCGCCAATGCCAATCACAAACTCCGCCTGGAAGGATCGAGCCAGTTCCGCTGCTTCGGCTGCAAGGTCGACCGTGGGTTCGCCGTGGATCTCGTACTCCAGCACCTGTAGGCCGGCTTTAATAAGGGAATCCACCACCTCTGCGATCTGCGGTTTACGGCTGCCGCGCACCACGAAACCTCTGGCGCCAAAGGCAGCCGCAATCTTCGCGGCCTCATGCCGTTTTCCGGCTCCGAAAACGATTTTTGCGGCTGTGGCGAATTCAAAGGTGTTCATTTCCACGCTTCCGGTTCAGGAAATACCGCCTGGTAGAACACTTTACGGCGCTCTCCGACCGTCAGGTCACCGACGTATGAGGCCCACCGGCGATAATGCTCCGTCTGGCGGTGCTTATCCAGATCCGCTTCCTCCCGGTACACCTCGACAATCAGAAACCGGGATGGATCCTCCGTTTCTTGAAGCACATCAAACCGGATTACCCCCGGTTCCTGAAGACTCTTGGCAGCATTTTCTGATACCAGCGTCTTGAACGTCTCCACACTGTCAGGTTTCGCCTGAACGTGAACCATCATAATGAGCATGATTCCCTCCCTCGGGTAAACTGCATGGGTGTTCGACCTAATTCTATTGTATATTCCTGTTAATGCGGTATACTGGCGCACCGTTGAGAGGACCGCTCCATTGACGCACGAGCCAGCTTTCCCCGACCATCCCATCTGGATCGATACCTGCCTGATTGCTTTCAATAAACCGGCAGGGCTGCTGACCATCCCGGACGGCTACAACCCCGGGCTGCCCTGCCTGCGCCGCTGGGTGGAACAGGAGTACGGTCCGGTCTGGGTGGTGCATCGCCTGGACAAAGAGACCAGCGGCATCATCCTCTTCGCCAGGACAGCGGATGCTCATCGCATTTTGAACCGCCAGTTCGAGGCCCGGCAAACGCACAAGGAATACCACCTGCTTGTTCACGGGAACCCGGCGTGGAGTCATCAGGAAAATGCCGCTCCGCTGAAACCGAACGGGGATCGGCGCCACCGGACCATCATCCACCAAACCCACGGCCGCCCCGCCCGCACAGACTTTTCAGTCATCTCCCGCTATACAGAGGGCTACACCCTGCTTTCCGCCCGCCCTCATAGTGGCTATACGCATCAGATCCGCGCGCACTCCGCTCACCTGGGCTTTCCCATCGTCAACGACCGGCTGTACGACCCTGTCAGGGATCGTAACGTCCCGTCAGCCCATCTTGAGCCTCTCCAGCGTGTCGGCCTGCATGCATTGAGCCTGCAGATCACGCATCCCCTCGACGGGCGTCCCCTCCAGCTGGAGGCGAACTACCCGGACGACTTTTCTGCCACTCTCGCCCGTCTGCATCCGGAATCATAACCGGGCTGGATAATCCAGCCCGGCTGCCATCTACGATTCTTGATCAGACACCCTTGACCGTGGTTTCAATCTCCAGCGGCTGCTCGTCCACCGCCGGAACCGGCCGCTTTGACTGCCAGACCGCCCAGACCATCACCAGCAGCAGCGCCGCCACCACCATCCAACCGCCGACTCCCAGTATGTTATTGCGCACAATGATGGGAGCCGCCAGAAGGCTGACCAGATTGACCACCTTGATCATCGGGTTTAGCGCCGGCCCGGCGGTGTCCTTCAGCGGGTCCCCAACCGTGTCACCCACCACACCGGCTTTATGCCGCTCTGAGCCTTTTCCGGTGTTGTTCATCAGGTCACGCGGCTCATCCTCAATGGATTTCTTGGCGTTGTCCCAGGCGCCTCCCGCGTTGGACATGAACACCGCCAGCAGCTGGCCGGATAGGATCACACCTGCCAGAAAGCCGCCCAGCGCTTCCACCTGCAGCACCAGTCCGACAATCAGCGGCAGCACGATACAGATGGCCGCCAGCGGGATCAGTTCCTTCTGCGCCGAGCGTGTGGAGATACCCACCACCCGGGCGTAATCGGGCCGGACGGTGCCTTCGATAATGCCGGGCACCCGGAACTGCTTGCGAACCTCCTCCACCACCAGGCTGGCCGCACGCGCCACCGCCCGGATGGACAGCGAACTGAACATCCAGGGCAGCGCGCCGCCTATGAGGAAGCCGACGAACACCTTTGTATCGTCGATCTTGATTCCCTGCAGCCGGTCCGGCGCCACCAGGTTAACATCCGTGGTAAAGGAAGCAAACAGGCTCACCGCTGCGATCACCGCCGATGCAATGGCGATGCCCTTGGTGATCGCCTTGGTGGTGTTGCCCACCGCATCCAGATCCGCCATGATCTGCCGGGCGCGCAGTGTGGTCTCGTCGGTCTGGTCGTGCCAGGCCATCTCGGCAATCCCGTTGGCGTTGTCGGAGATCGGTCCGTATGAGTCCATGGCAACGTTATTCCCGGTGTGGCTCAACATGCCGATGCCGATCATTGACACCGCATAGAGCACATACTGCGTTCCATCATCCGTGTACAGCAGCATGGCAAAGATGAATGACGTGGCGATAACCAGTAGTGCCCACACGCTGGATTCCATGCCCACCGACAGGCCTGAGAGGATGGTTGTCGCCGGTCCGGTCCTCATCGACTGGGCAATTTCCTTCACCGGCGCCCGTTTTGTGGAGGTGAAATAGGATGTAAGCGGATTGAAGGCCACCGCCAGGAACACCCCGATGGTGGTGAGCATCCCAAGCCGCCAGTCTCCGGCGTAAACGATTGCCAGCAGGAAGGAGAACACGATGGTGTTAATAGAAGAAACCTCATACGACCGGAACATGGCCTCTTCGGCATCGTGTGCTTGCAGAAACTTGATCGGGAAGTTTTCCCAGATGGGAACCGTGAACGTCCCGATGATCGAACTGATCACACCGATGGCCCTGACCAGCAGCGGGAACACGATCCACTTTAAATCTCCGGTGATCTCCGCCAGCACCAGGCCCAGAATCAGCGCTGAGACGATGGTGACTTCATAACTCTCAAAAATATCTGCGGCCATTCCCGCGCAGTCACCGACGTTGTCGCCCACCAGGTCGGCGATCACAGCCGCGTTGCGCGGGTCGTCCTCCGGCATGTCCTTCTCCACCTTACCGACGAGGTCCGCACCCACATCCGCCGCTTTGGTATAAATGCCGCCGCCAACACGCATGAACAGCGCCAGAACGGTGCCGCCAAAGCCGAAGCCCAGCAGCGCATCCGGCGCGGCGGTGCCAAAGACAATGAATATCAGCGTCCCTCCCAGCAGCCCCAGGCCGTCGGTCAGCATGCCGGTGATCGTCCCGGCGTAATAGGCGATGGAGAGCGCTTCATTGAAACTGCGCCGGGAGGCCGCGGCGGACCGCACGCTGGCCTGGATCGCCATGCGCATGCCCAGCTGTCCAACCAGCAACGAGAAGGTCGCCCCCATGATGAAGGCCACCGTGCGCCCGGCAGCAACCATCAGGACGATCCCCTGTTCACCCAGGTTTGCGAACTCTCTGCGCGCCGCCGGGCTGGGTTCGACCACGGCTACACTTAAGAATAAAGCCACGGTTAGCAAACCGATGGCCGGTAAAATTGTTCGCAGCTGGCTGCCGAGGTAGCTGTTCGCCCCAATCCGGATCGCATCCCAGACCACCTGCATCTCAGGAGTGCCCTTGTCCTTATTGAGCACTTTGCCGCGCAAAAACCAGGCATATGCCAGGCTGATGAACGCGACGACCAGGACCGATACGATGCCGATTTGCTCGAAGGTGTTGAGCCCATGCCTGGCGAGTCCCAGAATATCCATAGCTCCTCCACTATTCAATAAGCCTGATGATAAGGGATGCGATGGCGGCTGCATTTCAATTGTTAACGAAACCTCGACACATATGACCTATTTTATGCCATATGTATACGATGTCAATTTTAATTTATGGCCAGAATCCAACATTAGTATTTCATTAGAATTCTTAAATGCGCTTGACTTTCGTTGATCGGATATGTATAGTGTTATCCGGTACTTTTGAGCCCTGTCGCAGTCTTACTAACTTGATCTGAATTGCGAGCGGACCTCCGGGTTCCGCTCGTCTAGCGTGAAGCGCTTATTATCCAACCCTTCCCAATTACCTGTACCCGCAGGAGGGGCTGGTGTCGCAGGTTGTGCAGGCATATATATATACAATAGCAAAAACGGTTACTAAGGTTTTTAACGGGTTCTACCCCATCCTGGCAACAGTTTTTGTGTAAGATCCGCTTTGAAAGAGGCATGCGAACAAACCTATGGATAACCCTTTGATTAATGTTGTTGATGATGAGGATGAAGAATATCCCGCGATAGCCCGACTGATTGAACTGGGTCGCCAGAAAACCTATATCACCATTGACGATATTCTTCATTTCTTCCCGGATGCTGAACAGGACGTTGAGCAGCTGGAAGAAGCTTTTGCCGCGTTGATGAGCGCCGGCATTCCTTACCTGGAAGACGAATCCACCCTGGAAGAGCCGGATGAGGATGACCTCACCCAGACCAGTGAAGTCGGCGCTGAAGACGAAGAAGCAGAAGCCGGCACTGGTCTCGATGATCTGAAGAACATTGACACCGACGATACCATCGGGCTGTACCTCAAAGAAGTCAGCCGGGTTCCGCTGCTCACCGCCGAAGAAGAAGTCGAGCTGGCCCAGCGCATCGAGCGCGGCCGCATGGCCCGCGAAGAACTGGCCCGCGGAAACGTCAGCATGCGCCGCCGCGCCGAACTACGCCGCCTGATCGAAGACGGCTGGGTGGCTCGCGAGCACCTCATCACCGCCAATTCCCGCCTGGTCATCAGCGTTGCCAAGAAGTACATGGGCCGCGGCGTGCCCTTCCTGGACCTCATCCAGGAAGGCAATATCGGCTTGATCCGCGCCACCAAGAAGTTCGACTACCGCCGCGGGCACAAGTTCAGCACCTACGCCACCTGGTGGATTCGCCAGGCCGTCACCCGCGCCATCGCCGACCAGGGGCGCACCATCCGCGTCCCGGTTCATATGGGCGACCAGATCAACAAGCTGCTGCGCATCCAGCACCAGCTGACCCAGCGCCTGGGGCGCGAACCCAGCGTCGAGGAACTGGCGACCGCACTGGACGTCACGCCCAAGAAGGTTGAAAACATGATCCAGGTCGCGCGCCGTCCGCTTTCCCTGGAAACGCCGACGGACGACGAGGAAGACTCCGTCCTGGGCGATTTCATTGAGGATGTGGAAGCTCCGGCTCCGGACGACACCGCCACCTACAACCTGCTTCGCGAGCATCTGGAAGACGTGCTGAACGGCCTGCCGCCGCGCGAGGTGCGCATCCTGCAGCTGCGCTACGGGCTGCTGGACGGCCAGGCCTATACGCTGGAAGAGGTCGGCCGCAAAATGGGTGTAACCCGTGAGCGCGTTCGCCAGATCGAAGCCCAGGCGTTGAGCCGCCTGCGTCACCCGTCCATCCGCCGCAAACTGCGTGACTACCTGGGCGAATAATGCCGTAACTTGAGATTACCTGTGCCGCCAGAACTGGCGGCACTTTTTTTCCCTGACCGGAAATTCTTCCTTTTCACCCTTTCGTTTCACAGCTACAATAGACAATGTAACTTCATGCCAGGAGGTTCCCACCATGGCGCTGCTCCCCTTGCGTGCCTACAACCGAGATATCGAAGCGCTCATCCAGAACGGGCAGTATGAGGAAGCCGTAGCCCACTGCAGGCAGATACTCCGGTTTTATCCCAAGCATCTGGACACCTATCGCCTGCTCGCCAAGGCGTACCTGGAACGCCAGAAGTACGCCGAAGCCGCCAACATTCTGGAGCGCATCCTCTCGGCAGTTCCAGACGACTTCGTCTCCCAGATTGGCATGAGCATCATCCGGGAGGAGGAGGGCAATCTGGACGCTGCCATCTGGCACATGGAGCGTGCGCACGAAATCCAGCCCTCCAACGCCGCCATTCAGGACGAGCTGCGCCGCCTGTACGGCAAACGCGACGGCGTTGAACCGCCCCGCATCCGGCTGACCCGCGGCGCGCTGGTTCGCATGTACGCTCGTGGCGATCTCTATCCGCAGGCCATTCGCGAAATACAGATGGCCCTGGCCGAAAACCGCAGCCGGATCGATCTGGAAATTATTCTGGCGCGAATGTACTTCCTCTCCGGCCGGAAGGTTGAGGCTGCTGAGGTCTGCACCCGGTTGATTGCCGCTATGCCCTACTGCTTTGAGGCCAACCACATCCTGGCAAAAATTCTTCCGGAATCCTCTCGCGCCGAGGATGCGAAGATTTTCCAGCAGCGCATCGAAGCGCTGGATCCCTACCTGGCATACATGACCGAGCGCATGAAGTCCCCGCTCGAGGTACCGGATGAAGCCGTGCAGGTGGAATACCTCTCGCTGGAACTGGAACGCCCTATCGAGGAAGAGAGCGTATTCTCCTTCATTAAGTTCTGGGACGGGCCGGATGTGCCCACTGTCCAAGAAGAGACCGATGCCGGTCGGGCCGAGGATGCAGCACCTGAGGATCTGTCCGAAATCGGTGTCTTGCAGGCCGATTCTCCAACCGAAATAGATGCCCCCGCCGAGCCGGCTGCAGAAGAGAAGCCTGCCGCAGAGGTGGAGGCAGTCGCAGAAGATGTAAGCGCTTCCCAGGATGGAGAAACGAAGGCGGAAGAAAGCAGCGACGACCTGCCTGACTGGCTGCGTTCGCTGGCGGCCGCCGACACCATCGACGCTGTCACCGGTCCGCTGGTTATGCCCGCCGGAACGGAACCGGAAGCATCCACTGCTGAACCGGTCCCCTCAGAAGAGGAAACCTTCTGGCCGGAAATGGATCCTGAAGCGGCCATAAAGCTGGCCCGACAGCAGGAAGAAGATGCTAGCGTGACGGCTCCGGAAGCCTCCGCCGGTCAGGAAGTGGAAGAACCGGACTGGCTGGCACAGGTGACATCGTTAGACGACCAGCCCGAGAGCGCTGTTGAGCCTGAATGTCTCATTCCATTGTGGCCGGCCCCCGAAATTGAGGAACAGGCAGGCGAGGACGAAGAAATGGACCAGGAGGAAATCCCGGACTGGATCAGAGGCCTGCGGATCTCCTATGATGAACAAGTCCCCGCTCCCGACGCCAGTGGACCGGCTGAGCCTGAGGGCAATACTACTGATGAGTATTCCGCAGCACGCCCGGAAGAGAATGGCACAGACTCCGCCTGGCTCGACCGTATCTCCAGCGTGATCACCCCATCCCAAACAGAAGCGGCTCCGGCCGAACCTGCTTCTCAGCCGGAGGACACTTCTCTCCCCGACTGGCTTCGCAGCGCACTCGACAGCCATAGCGAAGAAGAACCGCAGCCTGCCACAGTTCCCCTGGACAGGGGCGAATGGGTCCCTGCTGAGGATTATCCCCCGGCGGATGAAGGCGCTCCGGCGGAAGAATCCAGCGACCTGAGCTGGCTGCAGGAACTGATCCGCTCCGACAGCGGAAGCGGAAGCACCTTATCCGCCCCGGATGCCAGCCCTGTCATCGATTTCACGGATCCCGGGACGCCGGTCGATGAGGGTGTGCTCCGTGCTAGGGATGCCATGCGCACTGGTCTGGTTGAGGACGCTCTGCGGACCTACGCTGGTCTGCTGGACGATACCTCCCTGCGCCCGCTCATCATCGCCGACCTGCAGACCGCCGTTCGCCTGTATCCGGCTGACAGCGCCATCTGGCAGGCCCTGGGTGATGCCTATGCCCGCAACAACCAGCTGGCTGAGGCTCTGGAGGCCTACGACAAAGCCGAGGAGCTGCTCCGCTGATCATCATCACCATCATGGAGGATTGAATGGAACGCACCTTTGTACTGGCCAAGCCAGACGCTGTTCAACGCGGCCTGGTTGGAGAGATCATTGCCCGGTTGGAAAGAAGAGGATTAAAACTGGTTGCCGCAAAATTCTTGCAGGTTCCCCTTTCACTTGCGCAGCAGCATTATGCGGTGCATGAAGGCAAGGATTTCTATAACGGCTTAATCAAATACATCACTTCGGCCCCGGTGATGGCCATGGTCTGGGAAGGCCCCTCCGCGGTTGTCGCTGTACGCCAGACCATGGGCGCTACCCGCCCTCTGGAAGCCGCGCCCGGCTCCATCCGCCATGACTTCGGCGTCGAAGTCGGCCGCAACCTGACGCATGCTTCGGATTCGGTCGAAAACGCCGAGATCGAGATCAATCTCTGGTTCAAACCGGAGGAAATCGTCTCCTGGACCCGCCCGATTGACGACTGGATTTTCGGGAAAAATTAGGCTTCAGTAGCCATTAAAAGCCTTGACGTAAGGCCCGGGCCATGATAAACTATCGACCGTTCGGGGGCGTGGTGTAGTGGCTAACATGCGGCCCTGTCAAGGCCGAGATCGCGGGTTCGAACCCCGTCGCTCCCGCCTGAAGTATATTCAGGAGTTATACACCGAACAGTGTATAACACGACAGACAGGCAGAGGCCTGAGTTACCGAAATGGTCACTCAGGCCTCTGCCCTTTTAACCTACCAGGCACGTCGGGTGA